>Ga0210057_1000243_pt1 | contig 93977 bp, 111 predicted proteins | sample CryGeyCG2114_010_2_FD_183968 | JGI IMG/M metagenome (GOLD analysis project Ga0210057, IMG submission 183968) | Groundwater microbial communities from aquifer - Crystal Geyser CG10_big_fil_rev_8/21/14_0.10 (SPAdes) (version 2) | ecosystem: Environmental > Aquatic > Deep subsurface > Groundwater ... | reverse complement strand
TCCTTCTTTTTTTAGGTTTAACTCCAGAGAGCAAGCTAAACTTAAATGTATAAGTTTTTACTTTTCTTTTTCGTTTAACCATCTTTATCTAATATTACTCCTTTTTTTACTAACTCTTCTAAATATTTTTTAGCAGTTTGGAAACTTATCCCAAGTTCTTTTGCTATTTCATATGTAGTCATAGGGGTCTTTGTTTGATATAGCAACCTCATTATTTTTTTCTCTGTTGTGTTATACTTTTCTTTCTCCAATATCATTCCCTCTTTTTAGATCTGCTTGTATCTCAAATTCTACCCCATTATCAGTATGTTCTCCAATTAATGTGAATTCGAATTTGTCTTTTTTTGGATTAATTTTAGCAAGTTCTGCAAATTTTGCTGGAATCCTAATTGTGAATTGTTTTCCATCATAAATAATTGATACTTCTTTCTTTAGATGTTCAGCATCTTCATCATGCCCAACTATCCTTGCTAACTCCTTTTTATTAATTTCGTCCATTATTATTTAACTTCGTCTTATTATATATAAAGATTTCTATTATATAGAACGAAATTCATAAAACAACAGAAAGTTTTATAAAGAAAGACATTTCAATAAAATAGGACGATTTTATTTAACTAATAAAATGAAACAAACAAAAGATGGTGCGAATAAAAAAGAGCTTGATCCAAGCGTGGAAAAGAGGACGATTAGGAGAACGACAAATGGAATTGAAAGAATTCAAAGTTATGAAGAAAGTTCAGAAACTAACCTATCCTCAAGATTGGCAGTCTTACAATCAAGCCAAGACCAAAGAGAAGACAATAGCACTCAAGTTATTACTGGAACTATTAGAATTACAAGAAGAACCAAATCGCTTCAAGAGACCAGGAAGACCCTCCTTTACTTATAATGAAAAATTAATATGTATGTTCATCTATACTTTCTCTAGATTTTCATCTAGAAGAGTTATTTCAGATGTAGAGTGGTTAAAACAGTTGAAGCTTCTTTCAAAGACTCCCCACTTCAATTCTATCTTGAATATGTTTAGAGATGGTGTGTTGACTAGAAAATTATTGGAATTGGTTGAGATTACAGCTTTGCCTTTACGTATGTTTGAGGATCATTTGTCTGCAGATTCTTCAGGGTTTAGTACTTCTCAATTTGAGCGTTGGGTTAATGTTAGAACACAAAAGCCAACTAAATTAAGGCAATGGAAGAAAGTACATATTATTTCAGGGGCTAGAACAAATATTATTACATCTTTAGTTATTACAGATGGAACTTGTGCAGATTCCCCTGAACTTGCACCATTAGTTAAGAGAGTGGCTAAAACGTTTAATCCTAAAGAGATCTCTGCCGATAAGGCTTATTCATCTCGTGAAAATTTGAAGACTATTGCAGAACTTGGGGCAGTTCCCTATATTCCTTTTAAGAAGAATGTGACTGGCAAACCTAAAGGATATAAGATTTGGAGTGCTATGTTTGAATACTTTTGGAATAATCAAGAAGAGTTTCTTGAGCATTATCATAAACGTTCTAATGTTGAAACTACCTTCTCTATGATTAAAAGAACCTTTGGGAATCGTTTAAGGACTCGTAATTTTGATTCACAGGTAAATGAAATTCTTATGAAATGTTTATGCCATAATTTGACAGTTTTAGTTCAGGAAAGCTTTGAGTTAGGTTTGGAAATTGATTTTAATTCTTGTGCAAATATGTATTATGCACAGAAACAGGACTAATTATTGTGCAAAGTCTGAGTAAGAGAAAGATTTATAAACCAAGTATTTTCTCAATTTTATTAAACCTAATTATAGGAGGGTTATTAAAAATGGCTGAAGTTTCACAAGAAAACATAGGAAAAGCTTATGAGGCTATTGAATTAGCGAAAAAAACTGGTAAAATCAGAAAAGGCGCTAATGAAGTAACAAAAGCAGTTGAAAGAGCAAGTGCTAAACTGGTTGTTGTAGCTCAAGATGTTTCTCCGAAAGAAGTAATTATGCATTTAGGACCGTTATGTAAGGAAAAAAATATACCTTATATTGAAGTTCCTGCTAAAGATGATTTAGGTGCAGCTGCTGGATTAAGAGTTGGTACTGCTGCTGTAGCTGTAGTAAAAGAAGGCGAATCAAAAGGAATAATTAAGGAATTATCTTAGAATGGCAGAACAAAAAGAAAAACCTAAGGCAAAGAAGGATGTAAAGGAGAGTACTCTTTTTACTCCGGCTGTTCCAGCATCAATTGAAGAGATTGTTGGAAAAACTGGAATGAGAGGAGAAATTACTCAAGTTAGATGTAAAGTTCTTGAAGGTAGAGATATCAATAAAATCCTTAGAAGAAATGTAAAAGGACCAATTAAACTTGGAGATTTATTAATGCTTAGAGAAACTGAAATAGAAGCAAGAAAGATCTCACCGAAGGGAGGAAGGAGATAAAATGGTTAAGTGTTCCTTCTGTAATAAAACTATTGAACAAGGTACTGGTAAAATGTATGTTCAAAAAACTGGCAAAGTTTTAAATTTTTGCTCAATGAAGTGTGAAAAAAACATGCTTAAATTGAGAAGAAACCCAGTTAAGTTTAAATGGACTAAACAAGCAGAAGAATAATCTTCTCTTTTTTCTAAATCTTTATAAATTAATTAATTCTTTAATTTTTTAAAATGATAGAAAGAACATTATTATTGGTTAAGCCTGATGGCGTTCAAAGAGGATTAATTGGAGAAGTTATTACAAGACTTGAAAGAGTTGGATTAAAGATTATTGCATTAAAACTAACAAAGATTGATGAAAGTTTTGCTGAAAAACATTATCATGACGTTGAAGAAAGACACGGTAGAAAAATATTACAAGCAAATGTTGATTTTGTGACTTCTGGTCCTGTGATTGCTATGATTTTAGAGGGTGTTGATGCTATAGAAAATGTCAGGAAGATAATTGGGTCTACTGAACCTAAATCAGCGGCAATTGGTACTATAAGGGGAGATTATACCCACATGTCTTATGGTCATGCAGATGAAACTGGAGTTCCAACAAAAAATGTTGTTCATGCTTCTGCTAATAAAAGTGATGCTGAAAGGGAAATTGCGTTATGGTTTAGTATTGATGAAATGCATGATTATAAAACTGCAAGTCAAGATCATGTAATGTAAAAAAAGAAAAAAATTAATTCCAGAATTGAATACTCTGGAATATTTTTTCAAAAAATGTTTTTAATTCATTATTTTTATCATTTTCTATAAATATCTTGCCTGTTACATCTGTTAAAGAGCTTCCTTCTTCAGAATATTTAACACCTGCATCTTCTGCAACTGCCATTGCTGCTTTTGATGCAAAAATTCCAAAGTTATTAGTCATCACTGAATCAGTTTTTTTATCGTAATCTTCAGACGCTCTAGCTTCAGCAAGATATTCTTTTGGAATTTCTCTTTCTGCAAAATATTGATCAACTTGTTGTCTTTGGTATGTTAAACTGATAAATGATCCTCCAGTATTTCTAGCAATAGTTTTCCATTGATTAATACCTTCATCATTCATACCAGATCCAGATGCAGTGTAGATTCTTATGTTCATTTGATTTGCATCATCAACTGCATTTTTCCAATTATAGTTAGAATAGGTTTCTGGTTCATTTCCGTAATAATCATAATCTCCTTGTGGGTTATTTCTTGCTGGAGCATCTCCAACTAAAATTATGATTCTTTCAGAATTGCTTCTCCAGTTCGTGTTATCTATTGCTTCTTTTAATCCAGCTTCAGCAGCTTCTTCATAATCCCCGCCACCCATAGCATCTAGATTTCTTATGAAACTTATACTTTGGCCAAGATTTGAAGTTAAATAACTACTTCTCGTTAGGTAATCACTTTCTTGAAATGTATAATCTCTATAAGTTACAACACCTACATTTACATTAGGTCTTGGATAACCTTGGTTTACACTATTGATTATGTTAACCATTTCTTCTTTTATTGTTCTTATTTCATCGTGCATTGATCCTGTTGAATCAACAACAAATACTATGTCTAATTTTACTTGCTCATTACAATCAATATCATTTGGGCCACAATAAATAGGCATTACATTTGGTTGTACTTCTATTAATTGGCCTATTGGATAAATTTGATCTTCCATTAAACGTGGTGCTGTTGCTAATACAGTAGATGACAAAATTAATCCAATGAATAATATGCTTAATATTTTGTTCATTTTGAACCTCCTTAAGTTCTTAGAAATAGTTTTATTGTAAATGTATATAAACATCTTTTAGAGTTTTAATTGATTTGAAGTTATTTGTTTTTTCTTATAAAACTGAAAGTTAGAACTAAAATAATTGCCAACAATGATCCTGCTAAAAACCATACTGCTAAATTTGGTTGAGAAACTATTGGAGCTATACATTCAGAAGTTGTATTTGCTAATCCCATAACTGCTTGATCAGCTACAATTGGGAATGTTTTTCCTGCTGCTTCTTGTGTTATTGCATCCCTAGTAATTGTACTTGCTGTATTTAATGAATTAAGTTGAGTGTTTTGATAAAGATGTATTAATCCTGCTCCAGCTAGTGAAATTATTGCAACTGGTAATAAACCTTTTAATTGTTTCAAAGAAGAATTTCCTGGAGAGATTATAATATATTTTTTAGCTAAAGTAAAAACTCTCATTTTTTTACCTTTTTTACTCCAAAAAAATTCTTTTGTTTTTAATAGATTCGCAGTTTTTAATTGCTGAATATTATAATGAATTGTTGGAAGTGGAACTTTTAGTTTTTCTGCTAGTTCTGATTCAGTTGATTCTCCTTTTTCTGCAATATATGCTAAGATTTTTTGTGCAGTATCATTTGAAAGAGCGTTAGCTACAGCTTTTGAGTCTTTCATTGATAATAACATTAATGTTTCTTCTTCCATAGAAATTTGGTAGAAAATGTTGTTTATAAAGCTTATTTTAGGTTTAAATTGATTCAAAGTTCAATAGTTTTATATATATTTCTTAATTCTCTAATTTAATCTTTATAGGAGGGATTTACTATGAGTGGAGAAGATAAAGGAATTTATGATACAGGATTTACAAAATTTGTAAAGAAAGCAGTTTTGCCTTTGGCTGCAGTTGGTTTGTTAACTTGGGGTGGAGTTAGTGGTTATAACAAAATACAAGATAATAGAGAACAGGTGGCTTTAGAACAACGAAGGGTTGAAGCACATGAAGCCCGTGAGGCTTTAGAAGCTAAACAAGATTCTTTGAGAACATATACTTTTGGATTAATAGAACAAGGAAATTTAGATTTAGTTCCAAGTGCTATTGAAGAAGCAAAAAGTGTTGGAGCTGCGTATTTTGATTTAGAAAATACTTTGAGAGCTGCTCAGTGGGAAATGCAAGAATCTAAAAGAATGATGGCCTTGAGATTGGAATTTGTAGGAAATAAATACATTCCTAAAGAAGGTGAAACTCTTTCATCTATTGCACCAAAATATTGGGAAGCATTAAATGGACATGCCCCAAAAACTGATGAAGAGATTAGAGAAGTTGGAAATCTTTGGATGGATATGGTAAAATATAGAAGAGAGGTTACTGGAGAGTGGCTTAGTTCTGAAATAATAATTCCAGGCCAAGAAATAGCGGTTCCAGAAAAAGGTTTAACAGAAATTTTACTTAATTACAAAGGTCATAGCAACCTTTCTTTTTAATTTTTTATTTTTAGTAACCTTTTTAAAATTGATAATTTGAGATAATCCTATGATCAGACAGCCTATTTGTGTGCTATTGGCGCATGTGGACCATGGAAAGACTTCTATATTAGATAGGATTAGGGGTAGTTCTTTAGCTGCAAAGGAAGCTGGGGGGATTACCCAAGCAATTTCTGCTTATACAATTGAATTAGAAAAAATTAAAAAAATTTGTGGAAATTTGTTAAAAAATATTAATTTAACAATTCCTGGTATTCTATTTATTGATTCTCCTGGGCATGAAGCATTTACTACTTTAAGAAAAAGAGGGGGAAATATTGCAGATATTGCAATTTTAGTTATTGATATTAATGATGGATTAAAACCCCAAACAATTGAAGCTATTGAAATTTTAAAACAGTATAAAACTCCATTTATTGTTGCAGCAAATAAAATTGATGTAATTGGAGGATGGAGATTTCATCCGGGCAAATTAATCTTACAAAGTTTTAACGAACAAAGTGAACAAGTACAACAAGCAATGGAAATGAAATTATATACTATTGTTGGAAAATTATCTGAAATGGGATTAAATTCTGAGAGATTTGATAGAGTTAGTGATTATACTAAACAAGTTGCTATTGTTCCTATATCTGCAAAAACTGGGGAAGGATTTCCAGAAATGTTAATGGTGTTATCTGGATTAGCACAAAAGTTTTTAGAAGAATCTTTGAAAATTGATGTAAAAGGGCCTGCTAAGGGAACTATTTTAGAAGTTACTGAAGAAAAAGGAATGGGAAAAACTTTAGATGTTGTTATTTATGATGGATCAATAAAACAAAATGATAAACTATTAATTGGATCTTTAGGGGAACCAATTGAATCAAAAGCTAAATGTTTATTTGTTTTAGAAAAAAATAAATGTATTTCTACAAATGAAGTTCATGCTTCTGCTGCTGTAAAAATTTCTGGACCTGGATTAGAAGATGTTATTCCTGGAATGCCAATTGCAGTTGCGAATGAAAATGCTGAAGAAATTAAAGAAGAATTAATGGCAGAAATTGAAGAAGTTATGATTGAAACTGATAATGATGGGATTATAATCAAAGCAGATACTTTGGGTTCTTTAGAAGCATTAACTAGATTATTAAGAGAGAAAGGAATAAAAATTCGTAGAGCTGGAGTTGGAGATATAAACAAAAGTGATATTTCTGAAGCTTCTTCTGAAGAAAAGCCGTTAAATAGATTAGTTTTAGGATTTAATGTTAAAGAATTAGAAAGAGATGAAAGTGTTCATGTTATTTCTAGTAAAATTATTTATAAAATAATTGAAGATACTGAAAAATGGTTAGAAGATGAATCTAAAAGATTGGAATCTAAAGAGCTTGGGGAGATGGTAAAACCGTTTAAAATTGAAATTCTTCGAGATCATGTTTTCAGAAAAAAAGATCCAGCAATCGTAGGTGTTGAAGTTTTGGCTGGAACTATTAAAGCTAATTCTCCAGTAACAAAAGATGGATCTAAATTGTGTACATTAAAATCTATAAAAGATGGAAAAGATAATGTTCATGAAGCGTCTCAAGGAAAACAAGTAGCTATTGCTTTAACTGGAGTTACAGTTGGTAGGCAAATTGAGGAAGGAGATATATTATACTCAGATATCCCAGAAAATGATTTTAAAGCTTTGAAAAGATTAAAACAATATCTTAATCCTAAAGAAAAAGAAGTGATGATGGAATTATCAAATATGAAAAGAGAACAAAATCCAACTTGGGGAGTTTAATCCTTTCTTTTATAAACAATATTTCTTTTCTTTCTAAGAATTTGCACTTTTCTCTGATTTGTTGGTTGTGGAACATAGAATCTATTAGGATCTGGTGCAATTAAGATATCTATTCCTTCTTGTGAAGGTCTACCCATTGGAAATCTTTCTCTTTCTGAGATAGATGGATCAAATCTAAAGACTTCTTCCAAAAAATCTCTAATATTATTGAGTTTTATTCTTCTTTATATATAATATTGCATCCTTTGTTGATTTGAAAAACATTTCATTTTTTAATATTTTAGATAACTCTAGGTTACTAAACATTTTTTTCTTTATTTCATCATTTGCCCCAATAATATATACCGTTTTTTTCTCTTTCTCTCTGGCTGAAAGTAATGTCTTTAGTCTTATTATCGCACTTGAATCAACGAAAGATACATACCTCATCCTTAGAAGTAGGATTGGTTTTCTAACATCAACATGTTCTGTAACTTTTTTTTCAAAAACATTCATAGCTCCAAAGAAAAATGGACCATAGATTGTATAAACTGAAACATTCTTTTTTAAGAAGTCATCAGATCCTATTTCTTTGTTTATCCATGAAGAATTTTTATCATAATCGGACATATTTTCTACACCCGCAGCCTTTGTTAATTTATAAAAAAGCAAGAATGCAACCATCACCATTCCTGCTTGCACAGCAAATACAAGATCTGTAAATATTGTTAGAGCGAATGTTGCTGAAAAAATGAGTGCTTCTCCTTTACTTATAGAAAAAATAGTTTTTATTTTATGGAAGTTTATCATCTTTATAGCAACTGTCATTAAGACCCCTGCTAGGAATGCCTTTGGAATTAACGCCATAATCGTGCCAAAGAATAAAACATAACTTAATATGAATATACTATGGATTACTCCTGCAAACCTAGTTTTTGCTCCTTCTCTAATATTCAACGCACTTCTAGCTATTGCCGCTGTAACTGGCATCCCTCCAAAGAATGGCATAACCATATTAGAAACCCCTTGCGCAACCAACTCTTTGTTTGAGTTGTGTTTTGTTGCAGTCATTGCATCACATACTACCGCACAAAGTAATGCTTCTATTGAACCTAGCAAAGCAATTGTGAATGCTGATGGAAAAATATTTTTTACTAATTCAAAAGTTATTGGGAAAAAATGAATTTGCGGTAGTGCAGTAGGAATTTGTCCAATTAAAGGTATATCTGGATTTAATATATACACAACTCCTATAGAAATTAATAATGGAAATAGTGATGCGGGAATATTTTTTAGTAAAGAAATACGTTTTAATATTTTTGGTAAAAAAAGTAAAAGGAGAATAGTCATTATTGTTAAAATAATTGCTGGGAGTTTTATTTGTGATAATGCTAGGTAAATCTCCCTTAAAGTATCCCCGACAAATTCGTGAGATTTAATGTTTATCCCGGTACCATTTGCAATTTGTCCTATAAAAATAATCATACCTATTCCAGCAGTAAATGCCGAAACAACGGGGATTGGGATATAAGATGCTGCTTTTCCTAACCTTGCAATACCTAGAATAACTTGAATTACCCCTGCCATGAAACCTGCAAGTAATAGACCAGTGAGCCCATAGTCATTAACTATTATTAGTATTATAACTGCCATTGCTCCTGTAGGACCAGTGATTGAAAATTTGGATCCTGCTAGTGAAGAAGCCACTGCTCCTCCAATTATTGCAGTATAAATCCCAAAGATTGGGTCTAATCCTGAAGCAATTGCAAATGCTATAGCAAGGGGTAAGGCAACTATAGAAGTTATGAATCCTGCCTTTAGATCTGAAGGAAAATGTTTTTTTAGATAGGTTTTCATAACAGGCTTCGATAGGTACTTATCCTATTTATAAACTTTATTGTCAAAATTAACTAATATTTAAGAAATAATAAGTTTTCTAAAACTGGTAAATTTGTTTTTTTCTTTTATTGGGGGGAGGTAATTGTTAATAGAAAGCTTTTTAAAAAGAATATTGTCACAAATGTAATAATAATTATATGGAGAATCAAAATGTTCGTTATAAATGACCCAAAAACAGGAAAAAGTTACAAGAAAGAAGGAGATGCTCAGATCTATATGGGCAGAAAAATTGGTGAAAAAGTAGATGGTAATTCTATCGGTTTAAAGGGTTATGAATTAGAAATCACTGGTGGTTCTGATGCTCAAGGTTTCCCAATGAGGGGAGATTTGGATGTAGTTGGTAGAAAAAGACCTTTAGTTGTATCTGGCGTAGGATCTAAGGGAACTTACAAAGGAGTTAAGCATAGAAAAACTGTTCATGGTAAAACTGTTGATGAAAATATAAATCAACTTAATGTTAAAATTGTAAAATTTGGTTCTGAATCAATTGAAAAGGCTTTAGGGTTAGTTCAAGAAGAAACTCCTGCTACTGAACAAGTTTCAGCTGAATAAAAACAAATTAATTTTTTTAGTTTATTAAAAATAAAAAAAAGAAGAATAGATGAGAATTAGTATTCCTCATCATCGTCTTCTGTATCATCTTCTTCATCGAAGTTATAAAATTCATCTTCATGGTGTGCCATTTTAGACCCTCCTTATTTCTTCTTTGCTTTTTTTGATGTTTTAGTCTCTTTTTTTGCTTTTGCCACTTAAATCACCCCCTCTTCACCATTCATGATGAGAGCATTAAGTTCTTCTCGTAAATTTACAAGTTCTAATTCCATGCGCTTTTTTACGCCTTCATTGGAAATGTGAGGGAGGTCATATTGTAGCGTTGCTATCTTCTTACTGATTTCAGATAAACAATTAGGGTTTGAATCATATTTTGCCATAGTATTTTAGAATAAAATTTTGTTTTAGATTGGCTCCATTTTAGGATTCAAATTCTTATGTATATATGTATTTAAGCTTTTCTATACTTAAATAATTCTTCTAACGAAACAGTTATAAATGGACCAAAATGATTAATTAAAGATGGTAAAGAAGAATGAATCGGATATTTTAGTACCAGAAATTAGTATTGGGTTAGTTGGACATGTAGATCATGGTAAAACTACTTTAACACAAGCTTTGTCTGGTAAATGGACTGATGTTCATTCAGAAGAATTAAAGAGAGGAATTACGATCAGATTAGGTTATGCTGATTCTATTTTTTATAAATGCCCTAAGTGTAAAGATAGCGATGCTTATAGTTCTACTGAAAAATGCCCTAAATGTGGTGGAAAAGGTATTCCACTAAGAAAAGTTTCTTTTATCGATGCTCCTGGACATGAAACTTTAATGGCAACAATGTTATCTGGTGCAGCAATAATAGACGCTGCATTACTATTAGTTTCTGCCACAGAAGAGTGTCCTCAACCACAAACGAGAGAACATTTAATGGCTTTGGAAATTACTGGGATTAAAGATATTATTGTTGTTCAAAATAAAATTGACTTAGTATCCAAAGAAGATTTAATTAAAAATTATAATCAAATAAAAAAATTCTTGAAAGGGACAATTGCAGAAAATGCTCCAATTATTCCAATCTCTGCACAACATAATATTAACATTGATGTTTTAATTGAAACTATACAAGAAACTTTTAAAACACCAAAAAGAGAAAGTAGTGTAACTCCTTTATTTTATATTGCAAGATCTTTTGATGTAAACAAACCTGGAACTTTAATCAAAAATATTAATGGTGGAGTTTTAGGTGGTGCAATGGCGAAGGGGATATTAAAACAAAATGAGATAATTGAAATCCGTCCTGGGTTGAAAAAGGAAAAACAAGGAAAAACTATTTGGGTCCCATTAACTACTGAGATTACTGGAATGATTACTGGGGGACAGGAAGTAAAAGAACTTACGCCTGGAGGATCTGCTGCTATAATGACTAAATTAGATCCTTCTATTATCAAAGCAGATAGTTTAGTTGGGAACGTTGTTGGTATTCCAGGGCATATGCCTGATGTTTTAAATGAATTAGAATTTAAACCAGTATTATTAGAAAGAGTTGTTGGAGCTAAAGATGATTTAGTGGTTGATCAAATTAAAAAAGGAGAAATCTTAATGCTCAATATTAATGCAACTGCTACTGTTGGCACTGTTGTTGATATTTCTAAAAAAGCTATTAAAGTTATTTTAAAGAAACCTGTTTGTGCATCTAAAGATGATAGAGTAACTATTTCTAGAATGTTAGGTGCCAGATGGAGATTGATAGGTTACGCAAACTTATAGTTTTATATAGTTTTAGTGACTTAATATATTAATGGATGATCAAACATACCACGCGCTTGAACAATATTTAGATGGAATAATAACTGTACAAAAAGCGCACCTTCAGGGAAATTCTAATCCTCGTATTCAAAATTTAGAAGATCAATTAAAAAATCCTCAATTTGTTGGAACCTTACATTATTTATTAAGACAGTGGGGATTAAATCTAAAAAAAATTGGAGTAAATGCAACACGACAAAAATTACACATTAAAAGTGATATGTGGCCAGATGTTTTACAAAATTTAATTTACGAAAATTCACTAGACGAAATAAAAGCATATTATACAAATGTTCCTGGAAATTGGACATCAACAATAGTTGTTCATTATGACGATTTAGATAAAGCTCTTGATTTAATTGATGAATATACAAACATTATAAGTAGTGGCTATGAAGTGGACATTGATGCATTACCTTTAGAAAATTAAAAATAATTATTCTTCATCACCAACAACTTTTGCTACAGAAATAACTTTATCTCCAGGATTTAGTCTCATTAATCTTAATCCTTGTGTGTTTCTTCCTATTGTTGATATATCTTGGGCAGATGTTCTAATTAAAATGCCTTTTTGAGTTACGAATATTAAATCATCTTTATCTGAAACAGATTTTATTCCTGCTACCTTTCCGTTTCTTTCAGAAGTTTTTATATTTATTACTCCTTTTCCACCACGATTAATTAATCTATAATCATCTACTTTTGTTCTTTTACCATAACCATTTTCAGTGATTGTTAAAAGAGTATCAGTAGCTTTTGCTACTCCAACTACTTTATCTTTAACTAATTTAATTGCTCTTACTCCCATAGAATTTCTACCAACTTGTCTAATTTGATCCCCGTTGAATTTTACTGCCATTCCATTTCTAGATGCAACTATTAATTCTTCTCCATCTTTTGTAAGAATAACATCAATTAGATTATCATTTTCTTTTAAGTTAATAGCAATTATTCCCCCTTTTCTAGGATTGGAATATTCTTTTAGAGATGTTTTCTTAATTAATCCATTTTGAGTGATCATATTTAATGACCATGATTCAACAAATTCTGAAATAGAAATTATAGCTTTTATCCTTTCATCTTTTTGTAAACTGAGTAGATTGACTAAATTCATTCCTTTTGCATATCTAGACCCAGAAGGAATTGTGTATGCCTTTGACCAGTAAACTTTTCCTGAATTACTAAAGAACATTAAATAATCATGGGTGTTTGTTATGAATAAATTTTCAACAAAATCTTCATCTCTTGTTCCTGTTGCTCTAACTCCTTTTCCACCCCTTCCTTGTTGTTTATATGTGTCTAGAGGTAATCTATTTACGTATCCTTTATGAGTTACTGTAACAACACAATCTTCTTTTTGTATTAAATCCTCATCTTCAATTGCTTCTTCAATATCTAAAATCTCTGTTTTTCTTGCATCCCCATATTTCCTTTTTAGTTCTTCAAGTTCCTCTTTTATTATTGTAAGTATTTTATCTTCATTTGCTAAAATTGATTTTAATTCTTCTATTAATTTTAATAATTGATCATATTCTTCTTTTATTTTGTTAGTTTCTAAAGAAGTTAACTTTTGAAGTTTCATTTCTAATATTGCAATAGACTGTTTTTCTGAAAGAGTGAATTTTTGCATAAGACTTTGTTTTGCATATTCAACATTGTTACTTTCTTTTATTGTTTTTACTATCGCATCAATATTCTCTAGCGCTATTTTAAGACCTTCAAGTATATGCATACGATTTTCTGCTCTTTCTAAATCAAACTCTGTCCTTTTTATTACAATTGTTCTTCTATGTTGTATAAAATTTCCAATTAATTCTTTTAGAGTTAATACTCTTGGCTGATTATTAACTAATGCTAAATTTATTACTCCAAATGAAGTTTCTAATTGAGTATTTTTATATAATTGATTTAAAATTAATTCTCCATTTGCATTTGGTTTTAAGATTACAACGATTCTCATACCTTTTCTATCTGATTCATCTCTTAAGTCTGAGATTCCAACTACTCTTTTATTTTTTACTAAGTTTGCAATTGATTCTATTAAATTTGTTTTATTAACTTGATAAGGGATTTCTGTAATAATTATTTTTCTTTCTTCAACTTCACACTTTGCTCTAATCTTTATTGAACCTCTTCCAGTGAGTGCTGCTTTTCTTAATCCGTTTCTTCCTAAAATTTGCCCGCCAGTTGGAAAATCTGGGCCTTTAACAGTTTGAAGTAATTCTTCTCCAGTTATTTCTGGATTATCTACTTGTTGTATTATTGCATTAGATATTTCTGTTAAATTATGAGGGGGCATATTTGTTGCCATTCCTACCGCAATTCCTGTTGAACCATTAATAAGCAAATTTGGAAGTTTTGCGGGTAATACTGCTGGTTCTTTTAATTGACCATCATAGTTTGGAATACTTTTTACAGTTCTTTTTTCTAGGTCTGTAAGCATTTCTTCTGCTATTTTTGCTAATTTGGCTTCTGTATACCTTTGTGCAGCAGCAGAATCCCCATCAACAGAACCAAAGTTTCCTTGTCCTTTAACTAATGGGTACCTAAGTGAGAAATCTTGAGCCATTCTAACTAATGAATCATAAATTGCAGAATCTCCATGAGGGTGATATTTACCCATAACATCTCCAACAATTCTAGCAGATTTTTTTGAAGGTTTACTACTAAGCAGCCCCATTTTATACATTGAATAAAGAATCCTTCTATGAACGGGTTTTAATCCATCATTAACATCTGGGAGAGCTCTGCCTACTATAACTGACATCGCATAGTTTATGTAAGATGTCTTCATCTCTTCTGAGATCATAGCAGGTTTTATTTTTTCAGTCATACTTCAACTCCTAGATTTCTAAGGTTTATTAATAATTCATCATAACCATCATAAGTAATAGATCTTATTCCAATTTTATTATATTTTGAAGTGGTTTCATTATGGTCATCGATGAATATTGTTTCTTCTTTTGTTACATTTAATTTATCTAAAATTAATTGTATTGCTTCTGGATCTGGTTTTGCTACTCCTGTTTTAAAACTTGCAACTACTTCACCAATTTCTTCAAAATTCCATAACTTTAAGTCTGCTTCATAAAACTCTTTAATATTATTTGTAAGTATCCCTATCTTGTATCTATTTCTTAATTTCAAAATCAAATCTTTAACATTTTCATTTAAAGAAATTCCACTGATTAATAATTCTTTAACTTCTTTAGGGTCAGTATTTAATTTATTTGCAATTGCAGAAAAAAATTCTTCAGAATTTACTTTTCCAATTTTGGCACTATTCCAAATTTCTCTAAACTCTTGAAAAAGAGAATCATTTGGTTTTATGTTATATTTTTCACAAAGTAAATCATATTTTTTATTAAATCCAGCTCTAAAAACTACTTGCCCTAAATCAAATATAATTGCTTTATATGTCAAGGTTAGTCACCTCCTTCGCATGTTGTTGTATAAACTCTCTTCTTGGGTCTACTTTATCCCCCATTAGAGTTGTAAACATTTCATCTGCAAGAACTGCATCTTCTACAGTTACTTGTTTTAAAGTTCTTTTTTCTGGATCCATCGTTGTTTCTCTTAATTGTTCTGGATCCATTTCTCCTAAACCTTTGTAACGTTGAACTGTTGTGGTTTCATCTGTTAAAAGTTCAAGCTCTTCTTCAGTATAACAGTATTTTATTTCTTTGCCTTTTTTTACCCCATATAACGGAGGCATTGCGATGTATAAATATCCTGCATCAATTAACGGTTTCATGTATCTATAAAAAAATGTTAAAATTAATGTTGTGATATGCGCACCATCAACATCTGCATCAGTCATTATTATAATTTTATGATATCTTGTTTTTTCTACATTAAATTCTTCGCCAACTCCAGAACCTATTGCAGAAATCATGGTAGTTATTTCATTATTATTGAAAATTTTGTCTAAACTTGCTTTTTCAACGTTTAATATTTTACCTCTTAATGGAAGAATTGCTTGAAATTCTCTTGATCTTCCTTGTTTTGCGCTTCCACCTGCAGAATCTCCCTCTACAATAAATATTTCACATTTAGAAGGATCTTTTTCTTGACAATCTGCTAATTTTCCGGGCAAACTGCCAGAATCTAATACTGATTTTCTTCTTGTTAAATCTCGAGCTTTTCTTGCTGCTTCTCTAGCTTTTGCGGATAAAATACATTTATCTATAATTATTCTTGCTGTTTTAGGATTTTCTTCGAAAAATGCAGATAATTCAGATTTAGTTATTCTATCTGCTAATATTTTTATTTCAGAATTTCCAAGTTTTGTTTTTGTTTGACCTTCAAATTGCGGTTCAGGTACTTTAATTGAAATAATAGCAGCTAAGCCTTCTTTTAGATCTTCTCCAGAAAGATGAACATCCGCTAATTTTTTACTTTTAATATAATCATTAATTACTCTAGTTAAAGCTGTTTTAAATCCAACAACGTGAGTTCCACCTTCAATTGTATTTATATTATTTACAAAACTAAATAATTTTTCAACATAACCAGTATTATATTGCAAAGCAATTTCTAATTGAACATTATCTTTTTCTTTATTAAAATAAATCACTTCTTCATGAAGCTTTTCAGTATTTTTATTTAGAAAATCTACGAAATTTATAATTCCTTGTTCATTAAATAAAGTTTCTTCTTTACCATCTCTCTCATCTGAAAGTGTTATTATTAATCCTTTGTTTAAAAATGAAAGCTCTCTTAATCTATTTTTTAAAATGTCATAATCAAAACTTTTTTCTTCAAATATTTCTTCATCTGGAATGAAAGTGATTATAGTACCAGTTTCTTCGGTATCTCCAATTATTTGTAAATCTGAATCTGGTTTTCCTCTTCTATATGTTTGTGTGTGAACTTTTCCATCTCTTTTTACTTCAACTATTAATTTTGAAGATAGTGCATTTACTACAGAAACACCCACTCCGTGTAATCCTCCAGAAACTTTATAGGTATCTTTGTCAAATTTACCTCCAGCATGTAAAACTGTCATTACAACTTCTAAAGCGGATTTATTTTGTTGTTTGTGAAAATCTGTGGGAATTCCTCTTCCATTATCTTCAACTGTAACAGAATTATCTTTATTTATTCTAACTTTTATTTTATTGCAGAAGCCTGCCATAGCTTCATCTATTGAGTTATCAACTACTTCATAAACTAAATGATGGAACCCTTTTTTGCCAGTATCTCCGATGTACATTGCAGGACGTTTTCTTACTGCTTGAAGGCCTTCTAAAACCTTGATTTGGCTTGCATTATACTCACTATTTTTTTTAATTTCCATCGTCAAAGATCTCTATAAATCTAGTAAGAAAAAGCTGCACTAGTATATAAAGGTTTCTGCCCAAATTTGGGGGTTACAGGCCTTGTAGTGCCCGAATTCTAATTTTTATAATTTATTTATAAACCTATTTATAAATGAAAGATTTTATAAGTTTTTGTTAGTTCCCAAATCATATGAAAAAACATAATCAAAGCTTAAAAAATATAATAACTGCAGGCATTTTTGCAGGTGCAATTTTAGGATTTCCTAAACATTCTGGGGCAAATCCTTCTACTACAATTTCATCGCATTATACAGAAACTATTCAAGCAAAATATGGAGAACTTATGCAAAATCTTCAAGAAGGATTAGAAGATAATTTTTTAGATATTAATGAACAAAGAAGAGTTTCTTATAGATATGATTTTGTTAGAGAACTAAATGAACACATTTGTCCAGAAGTGGATATTACTGAAGGAAATGAGTTTTATCAACAATTAAAGAGATATGTTGATTTATTAGATAAAAATGTTAATGGGTTAGATTTTGGACAACCAGAATTGGAAAAAGAGTTACATAAGAAAGGTTTACCTGACATAAAGGTTGAAAGTGTTACTAGCAACTCTGAAAGTATTCTTTATGGGATTATTGGATTTGGGGCAGTTACTGGCTCTTTAATAGGGTATGTTAGAAGAAAAAGATAACTTTAAAAGAACAAATTTTTAAAAGATATTATGATAATTTTAGACACTGATTTTTTAATTACAAGCATTAAATATAGAGTTGATGTTATTTCTCAGATAAAAGATAATTATCCAACTGAAAAAATTGTAATAATTGATAAAACCCTCGACGAGCTTAAAAATGTTAATAATATTAATTCAAAAGCTGCTGTGCACTTAATTAAATTAAAAGATATTAATTTAATAAAAACAAAAAAAGATAAAATTGTTGATGATTTAATTATTGAAACGGTAAAAGAGGGAGATATGGTTGCTACTCAAGATAAAGAATTGAAAAGAAGATTAAAGAATAAAGATATAAAAGTTTTAACTATTCGACAGAAGAGATATGTAAGCTGAATTATTGTTTTTATCTAAATAAGAGAAACATTTAAAAAGAGATAATTTTCACACAAACTAGTAAAATGTTCTATGAATTAACAATAAAGGATCATGTAAGGGTACCTCCTAATAAATTTGGAGAGGATGTTAACGAATCTGTTATAAAAAGTTTAAATGAAGCTTTTGAAGGTTATGTTTCCGAAGAGCTTGGATTTGTGATTGGAGTTTCTGAAATTACAAATATTGGTGAAGGGGCAATTATTCCTGGAGATGGTGCAGCTTTTTATGAGACTACATTCAAATTGTTCGTTTTCATACCTGAATTACAAGAAGTAGTTTTAGGAAAAATCTCAGATATTACTGATTTTGGTGCTTTCTTAGATATTGGACCAGTTGATGGTATGATACATGTTTCTCAAACAATGGATGATTATGTTTCATTTAGTAAAGAAAATGTTTTAAGTGGAAAAGAAAGTAAAAAAGTTTTAAAAATTGGCGATCAATGTAGAGGAAGAATTGTTGCTATAAGTTTCAAAGATCCTGCAAATCCTAAGATTGGGGTAACTATGAGACAACCATGGTTAGGTAACTTAAATTGGATTAAGGAAGAATTGAAAGCTCAAAAGGAGAAAAAAGATGGCAAGTAAGAAAGCATGTAAAAAATGTAAGCTTTTAGTAGAAGGAAGTGTTTGTCCAATATGTAAAGGAAATCAATTTGTTGATAATTGGAAAGGTAGATTAATAATTGCTAATCCTGAAAAATCTATTATTGCTCAAAAAGTTGGATTAAAAGTTAAAGGCGAGTACGCAGTTAAGGTATAAAAATGAAAATAATCAAACAAGAAAACTCAAAATTATTACCTCGTATTGATATTATTGCAGAGGTTAGTCATGTAGATAAAAGAACGCCAAGTAGTGCGGAAGTAAGAGAAGAATTAAGTAAAACTTTGAAAGTAGATAAAGATTTAATTTTAGTTGATCATGTTTATTCAGAGTTTGGTGCTGGAGTCTCTAAAATCATTGCTTATGTTTATGATTCAAAAGAAAATATGGAAAGAATAATCAAAAAAAGTAAAAAACAAAAAGAAGCAGAAGCTAAAGCCGCTGAAGAAGCTAAGAAAAAAGCTCAAGAAGAAGCTAAAGCTAAGGAAGAGGCTGCTAAGGCTGAAGCAGAAGCTAAAGCTGCTGCAGAAGAAGCACCTAAAGAAGAGGAAAAAGTAGAAGAAAATGGCGAAGAGTAAAAATAAAAATAAAGTATCTAGCAAAAAATATGCTAAATATAGTGTAGAAGGAGATAAGGTTACAAGTAAAGGTAGCTGTCCTAAATGTGGCCCTGGAATATTTTTAGGTGTTCATAAAGATCGATTGTATTGTGGGAAGTGCCATTATACTGAGATGAAGAAAAAAGAGTAATTTTATTTCTTTTAGAAAGTTATTTAAGTTTGTTATAGATCTCCTTCATATGCAATTAAAAAAGATTATGGGATTATTTTTATCAACTACTAGTTTAGCTTGTATAGTTGGATGTTCTTCTCCGGAGTTTAATGGAGAGGTAACTCGAGAATTTATTACTAAAGGTTATTCTAAAGAACCCTATAACGTTTATGAGGTTGTAGATAATAATTATAATGCAACATTGGTGGGGATTCCAGTTGCATCAAATGTGGACCCTTATAATATAGGTGATAATGCCAGAGGAATCACTGCAGATAAAATTGTTGGAAAAGCTTCAACTACAGAGTATAGCGGTCATGCATATTTGAATGGAAAATTAATTGAAAGGGCCAATGGTGGGTATGTTCATTTAATCGAAGAATATGTTATTGAGTAATTTCTTAATAGTAGTTACATTTTAGAAAGTTTTATAAATAGTTTTTTATTACAATATTCAAAATGAATCGTTATATAGATGATAATCCTGAACTTTTAGGAGCTAAAGTAGATACAGGTAGAGAACAGTTTTATATTGTTCATGATTATTTTTCAGGCCAAATAGAGAAATTCCTGTTGGTGCTGGCCCAGTTCAATTTTGTATTGGTTGTGAAGAACAAAGAGATTCAAATGGAAAAATAATTGGTTTTGTTCCAGTTTATAGAATATTTGAGGCTTAAATGACAAAAGTTTATGATTTAACAGGCAAAGTAATTTTAACTACGAGAGAAATTAAAAAAGTTGAAAAAGTAGAAAGTGATTTGCCAGTTTTAGAAGGATTAGTGAGATCAGCATTGTTTCATCCGTTAGAACAGTTTAGAAATAGTGGGTTACTAAGATTACAAGAAGCAAGTAAATTAGGTGCTGAAGAAGGAATTGGTAAAGTTATTGCAGGTTTTGTTCAAAGGGATAAAGTATATGTTAGAATAGAAACTAAATCTGGAAAAATTGAAGATAAATATTTATTTGATGTTCCGAAAGAACTTTATGAAGTTAGCCCCCCAGTAGCATATCCTTTTGTGATTAGTGCTCCAACTAATTTTGGTCCGAATAATGGTAGTATAGCTTAATCAGATCTTTTTATCCATTCTGAGTATAATTCTCTTCTTGCACGTAATCCATTTATATAAACTCTCGATTCTAATTTTTCTTCTATTCTTGTTTCTTTCACTTTACTTTGTATCCATATTCACTTAACATTTCTGCAGTTTCCCTCGCTCTTTCCATTATTGATTCATAAATTGTTTTGGGCAATCCTATGTCTGGAAATTGCCTTACTGCTAAAATATCTTCTATAGTTGGTTGTTTTATCTTTTGCATTTCTGAAGCAATTAATTCTATCCATGGGCGTTTATGAGGTTCACATGAAATTCCTAATTCCCCATTTGCAATACGTATTACTTCACCATAATCTTCTACTTCTCTTTGATAGGATCTTCCTTCGAGTAATGCACATACTGTATCGACTGCTCCAACTAACATATCATCATCTGTTGCTCCTTGAATTGGTTTTGTTTCATCAGTTGGATCAGGATTATTCCACATTTGATGGTGATATTGTTGTCTATGTTCTTTTACTGATTGATAAATTCGTATTTTGTATCTTTCTTCATCTTCAATTGGTCTTGCCTCATGAACTAAAGATAATCCTTCTAAAACAGAATATTCAAATTTGTTCCCAGGACCAATTAAGTCGTGAGGTCTTTCTGGATCTTTAGATCCTAACTCTAATTTATTTAAAAAATATTCAACATTACAAGAATGTCTAGTTGTAAATAGCATATGAATATAAACTGATTCTGTACTCGGAATCGGAGCTAATTCTTCGTCTACCATGTTCGTTTTCCAAGGGGCATACTCATTAAAAGGCTTTCTATTAACGATATTTTTATATATATTGAGTGATTTCCTTTGATTATGAACAAAAGATTATGTGGTTTAGTTTTAGGATTAGGATTATTAGTTGGATGCGCTAGTACTCAAAATATTGAAGTTTATGGATTAGGACAACCAATTTATCCAACGAATTTAACCGACGCTGAAAAAGTTCAAATGCGAAATAAAGAAAGAGAATCAAGTTTGATTGAAATCCAAAATAATTTTCAATATCGAGAAATGTTTGGCGAAACTGGAACAAATTATGGGTTTACTTTGCTAAAAGCACGTTTCTAATTCTGTAACCATTGCCAAGTAGCACCAACCGAAAAGTTTATAAAGGAGCGATATACTACTATTTTATATCACCTCTTTTTCCCCAGGCGAGTCTTAAACGACGCGTATGCGTGCCTTCCTTGTGGAGGGACTTGCCCAGGGTTATAATCACATAAAATGATAAGAAACTACACAACATTTATCGATGCAGCTGTTACAGATGCTACTTCTCAGGAAGGTTCTATTGATCCCACTATTTTTGCTAAAGGAATTGCAAGTTTAGAAAAAAATTTAGAACCGGAATTTAAAGGAACTTTACTTAATACTGGAATTACTAGCGCGGCTTTAGATTATATTGCTGCACTGGATTTAGATGTGAATGCAAGAGCAAGAATGGTTTTAGAATTACATAGAGAATCATATGTTTTTAATTCTCGAAATAAATCATTTGAAGCGCCATTGGACAAATCTTAGTTTTGTTTTTATTTATGAGTAGTTACTATTTAGAAAGTTTTATAAATCCTATATTTTTCATATTATTTTATATTTAAAAGAGCTGAAGGAGAACTAAAATGTCAAATGATAAGTATGTTGTTATAGAATATACTCAAGCTGCTGGAGATTGGGCAGGAAATAGATATATTACTAGTATGGGTAATGAAAATTTAGATTTATTAAAAGAAAGATTAGGTGAAAGACAAAAAGTTGTTGCTCACGATGTTTCAATGGATGAAGCACAAAGGATTACTTCACAAGTTCCAGTTGAATGTATTGTGGCTGCTGCCTTTGAAGAGTCTAAAATAGATGGGAAAATTGAACCTATGATGCTTCAAATGCAATTAGCAAATACTGCATTTTTGGTAGGACATAACGCTCAAATGAGAGGCATTCCCTCACAATTAGCATCGCTTGCTTACTTCAATGCAGTATTGAATTATGTGGATAATAAAATCCCGGATTTGGAAGAAAAGCGAAAAGTTATGGTAGGATTTAATTCTACTCCTTTTTAATTTTCTTTTTTCTTATGTGTTAAATATTCTTGTTTGTAAATACCCCAAAGCAGAATAAAATATGCTACGATTAATGGTCCTACAAAAATTCCTATAAATCCAAATTGAGAAATTCCAATAAATATACCAATTACTGAAACCAATGGATGTATTTGGCCAAACTTTTTATTTGTTATTGGCCTAATTACATTATCAACGCTACTAATTATTACACCCCAAATTATTAATGCAACCCCTTGCCATATACTTCCTCCAACTAATAGTATTATACTTGCCGGGCCCCATATTATTGGAGATCCTATTATTGGAATAAAAGATAATATTGCTGTTACTAACCCCCAGAATAATGCCCCTGGGATACCAAGCATATAAAATCCAAACCATAACATTGTACCTTGTAATAAAGCAATCAGTAAAGATCCAATAATTGTTGCTCTTGTTACATCTACAAACCTTTGTACTACCTTATTATTGTGATTATGATTATATGGAAGAATCTTTCTTAATTTTTCTATAAACCCATCTCCTTCGATTAATAGATAATATAACAAAAAGTAAAAAATAATTAAGTTAGTTACAATGTTAACTGTATTCGATAAGATAGATGAAAATGCTTTTTGAAGAATTGGAATTGTTTGTGAAACAAATGTTTCAATTGGTAATTCAAGGTTGAAAAAATTTTCAAGAATATTTAAATTTTTTAGAGTACTGGGCAAAATTGCAAGCTGATTTAAAATTCCTTGAAGTAAAAAGTACAATGGGGCAATAATTATTATTAATGACATAAAAACGATTATCCATGCCGAGAGGGGTTTAGAAAATTTCTTTTTTAACTTTCTATTCAAGGGATTAAAAATAACAAATACAATTATAGCTCCAAAAAATGCGTTTATGAATGGTAAGCTGGCATATAATATAAATGCAAATAATATTAAAAGAATTACAAATGCTATTAACCTTTTATCTTTTAATAATGCACGCATAATCTAATTTATTCAAATTTATTTATAAAACTTTTCAAACCGAAGCATTTATAGGTTTTGAGTGGGTATATTATATATGAAATCTGGTAAGGATTCTCTAATGGATTATCTTAAAGTTGATGAGAAATCTTTGGGTGATTTCTTAGAACTTTTTGGGATGGAGAGAAACGATCTCCCTTTATTAGGAGTTACAGAGATAAATATTCCGTCATTTGGAGTAAATGAAATGGTCTATTTTTTGGTATATACTAAAGGCGGAAAAATGGATTATGCTGGATTTCATAGAGAAGAGGCAAGAACAGTGTTAGGGCCTTATAACTCTATTAATTATTATGAGGGGGAGATTAATACAAATTTATCTACCGGATTTCTTCTTAAAATTGGAGAAATGAAATATCGCGCTCTCACTCAAAAAGAAAGAAAAGAAATAGAAAAAATTTTGAGAAAAAACTAGGCACTTCTTGGTTTTACATATGTCGCTCCAATTTCGTCTATTACTAAATCAAATAAGTCTGCTACGATAAAATAATTTCTTTTCATTTTAGACACCTCCTAAATGAATTAATAAATCATGTTAAAATTCTTTTAAATACAATATTAAGGAATATTCCTAATTAGGCTTCCTGAGTAATCCTCCGCAAGCTTTAAAAATGAATTTTTAGTTTCTTTTGTATGTCATTTGCTAACTTTTCTCCGAAATGGTTTTTTGGATTTGATGTTGCATTAGAATTTATATTTGCAATCATCTTGGTAGCGGTAGCTTTGTTTGGATTTAAAATTTATAAATCCACTTCTCAAAGGTATATTAAATATTTTAGTTTAGCATTTTTATTCATTGGAATTTCATATATTATTCAATCAATATTTAATTATTTTATGCTCTCTAAATTGAACCAAGCAATTTGTATCATGATTAAATTGCAATCTGTTGCATTGTTTAATCTTTATGGGATGTATACACATATGTTGTTTATGACAATTGGATTAGTAATTTTGGTGTATATGTCATTTAAAATGGAATCAAAGAAACCATTGTGGTTGTTAATGATTATATCTTTATTGGCGATATTTTTCAGTTATAATCCGTTATACATTTTCTTTTTAATATCTTCAGTGTATTTAATCTTCTTAGTTTGGCACTTTTTAGAGAATTATTTGAAGAATAAAACAACTAATAGTTTAATTATTACTGTTGCATTTTTATTCTTATTTTTTGGTAATGTACATTTTGCATTTTCTATGCAGCATAACATATTTTATGTAGTTGGACACATTTTAGAATTATTTGCTTATTTATTAATTTTAATGAACTTTTTAACTATAAAGAAAAATGAAAAGAAAAAGAGATCGGCTTGAGATTATTCATGATATCTTACATGTTATCCGACAGAAAGGAAGTGGAATAAAACCTACACATATTTTGTATAAGTCTAATTTATCCCATCAAATGTTAACGGATTATTTGAGTGAATTAATTGAAAAAAGTTTTATTATTGAAGAAGTAGATAAAAAGGGAAAAAAATTCTATGTATTAACAGATAAAGGTTTTAACTATCTTAGTGAATATAAACTTATTAGGGATTTTGCAGATTCTTATGGATTAGGGTAAATTTGGAATAACTCTTTAGAAATCTTTATTAACGAGAAAATTATTGTAGTTTTATGCAGGATCAGATATTAGACATGCTGTTAAAAAGAGATGAAATTACCTGGAAAGATCTTATTACAAATTTAGTAAAATCAGAGCAAATGGATCCCTGGGATGTTGATCTTTCTTTATTAACACGTAGATATATGGATATTTTGAAACAATTGAAAGAGGTAAATTTCTTTGTTTCGGGAAAGGTTGTTTTAGCAGCTTCTTTATTATTGAAAATTAAAACAAATAGGCTTATGAATCATAATTTTGCTGATTTTGATAGTTTATTGTTTTCAAGTGAAGAGGATGATGAAGAGGAAGATTATATATCTAATTATAAAAAAGGAGAAGGAGGACTTAATGTTAAATTAACAATCAAAACTCCTCAAGCTAGAAAGAGAAAAGTTTCACTTCAAGATTTAATGGGAGCTTTAGAAAAAGCATTGGAAGTTGATGAGAGAAGAGATATTAGAAAAAGAAAGTTTGAAAGGATCCCAGATTCAATAAAACTCCCGGAAAGAAAAATCAATATTGGTGATAAAATTAAGATTATCCATAATAAAATAAATGAATGGTTCCAGAAAAATAGTAGCGATATAACTTTTGAGAACTTATTGGAAGATGGTTCTAAATCTGATAAAGTATATACATTTATGCCATTGCTACATTTGGAGAATAATAATAAAATAAAGATGAATCAACCTGTTCATTTTGAAAACATTTATATACGACTAAATCAGGAAGATAAAAATGAAGGAACTTAAAAAAATAGATCTTTTGTCTGCAGTGAAAATCTTTTTAGGTTTTGCAGGAATAGGTGCTGTACTTAATATTATTTTGGGGAGTTTAATTCCTAGTGTAAATGGTGCCAATTTAACTTTTGTTCAGATACTACTTATGTCTGTCTTGGGGGGATTATTTTGGGTGGTTATTGGAGTAATCATCGTATTAGTGTACAATGGATTAGCAAAGTGGTATGGGGGCATTAAGTTAGATGTATAATGAGGAAAAAAATTTATAATAAATGGGTAGAAACCTATGGATTAATTTCCTTATTTTTATCAACACTGATTTTTCCTTTAAAAAAATTAGTTGAATCTTTAAGAATGTGAAAATGGGATATGTGTTTAATGCAATAAAAAGACCGTTTGCGGATTGGAGTAAATTAATAATTGGAATTTTAATTAGTATTATCCCTATTGTAAGTTTTATTACAATGGGATATCAAATTCGGTGTGCAAAAACTGCTTCATTGAAAAAACTTCCAAAATGGGATAAATTTGGCCAGTTATTTATTACAGGGGTATTAGCTGTCATAATATTACTTATCTATACTTTGCCCGGTATTATCATATTTGGAGCTGCCCTAGGTACTGCTCTTTTTAGTTTTATCCCTGAATTACAAACTACAGATTTAACTAGTGTATTATCTTCTGCTGATATCGGATTTGCTGCTGGAATATTTATGGTTTTAGGAATTGTATTCTTGGGATTAGGAAGTTTAGTCGGTAGTTCTGCTATGATTAAATATTCTCAAAGGCTTAAATTCAAAGATGCTTTTTCGGGTGAAACATTTAGAAAGGCATTTAGTGTAAAATTCTTCTGGACATGGGTTCTTGTAGGAATTTATGGCTTATTCTTGGCAATAATACTATCTTGGATACCAAAATTGGGGGTCTTTGATATTGGGAGCTCTATAAGAGGATTCATTTATGGAATCACATATATGACTGCTTTGAGTATGATATACAAGAAAATTTAACTTCTTTTTTTATTTAGTTAGATTTATAAAGCAGATTTATTTGCATTTTTATATGGCAATAATTATTAATTTGGATTTAATACAAGATGCAGCAGAATATTTTGCTCAGTTTAGGCAAAACATCTCTAGAAGAACAATGCTAGAGAAAGGTAGTGAAGTAGAAGTTGAATATAGAGAAAATTTGACTATTGCAGCTAGGCAATTACAACAATTTAGTGGATCTGATTTAGAGGTTATTTCTGCCAGTGGATTTTTTTTAATTGACAATGTAGTAAGGGGAGATGCTCAAGAGAGAGTTTGGTTGCATGGATATTTAACTGATCAGTCAGAAGTTATTAAATATCAAGTTCAATTAGAGTCTATAAATGCAGCAATTAATGTTCTTACAGGATATGAGCAAATTATGCGGGCATTAAGAATATTTGAATAAAAATAAAAAAATTATTTTAGTTTTCTGATTAATTCATCAAGATTAACTAAATTTTCTTTTCCAGTTTTCATATTTCTTAATGTAAATCTATGTTGATTAATTTCTTTTTTGCCAATAATTAAGGTGTAAGGAATTCCCATTTTATCTACATAATCTAAGTTTTTAGAAATTGCTTTTAATGAAAGGTCCATGTCTGTATTAATTCCTGCAGCTCTTAATTTGTCTACAACCCTTATTGCTTCTTTTGTAGATTTTTGAATTACATCTTTTGTTGTTTTTATTGGAATTATATAAATTTTTACTTTTGTTTTTTTAGTTTCCGGATCTCCCATTTTTATGGATTCTGCAATAACATCTAAACCAAATGAAATACCGACTGCCGGATAATCCCCAAAACCAATAAATTCTCCAATCATTCTATTGTACCTTCCCCCCCCGCAAATTGAAGAAGTTACTTCCGAAGATCTTAAAAATCCTTCAAAAACCGTTCCAGTATAATAACCAAATCCTCTGGCCAAAGAAAGATTAAATTTAATATTTTCTCTTTGTTTTTTGTTGAAATAAGAAAATAATTCTTTTAGTTCATCTAAAGCTTCTCTTGCTTCCATTCCTTTAATTAATGGTTCTAATTTTTCAAACATTTGTGTTGGAGTGCCATCAATTTCTAAAATTTTTACAATTTTTGCAACAGAATCTTTTTTTATTATTTTTAATAATTCTTCTTTTACTCCTTCTAAACCTATTTTTGCAAGTTTATCCATAACTATTATTACATTTTGTAAATCTTTTATTTGAACTCCTGCATTTACCAATAAAGATTGCAATAATTTCCTATTGTTAACTTCCAAATATGCGTCTAATTTTAATTTTTGAAAGGATTCCAGTGCTAATTTTATTAATTCTGCATCTGCAATCATTGATTTTGTTCCAACTATATCAACATCGCATTGCCAAAATTCTCTGTATCTCCCTAATTTTATTGGCCCGTCTCTAAAAACCTCACCAATTTGATATCTTTTGAAGGGTAACTTTAAATTTGGATTCATAGCAACATATCTAGCAAATGGGACTGTTAAATCAAATCTTAATCCCAAGTTCCTTTCTCCTTGATCTGTTAATTTGAAGGTTTCTTTCATAGCATCAGAAGTTTCTCCGGCTGCAAATTTTGCTGAAAGAACATCAAATCTTTCTACTATTGGTGTTTCTAATGGGTTGAATCCATATAGTTCAAATGTTTCTATTAAATTCTTGACTATTTCATCTCTGATTATTTTATCTTCTGGATTAATGTCTCTCATTCCTTTTGGTAATTGTAATTCCATTATATATTCCTCCGATTTATTTGTTTAAATATGTTTTGGGTTGTTATTAGTCCCCTACTATTACTATATCTTCTATGTTTATTGTTTGTTCATCAATTACTGAGGGTTTATTCACAACTCTAACCCTCATTGGTTTTTGCATAATATAATGCGCAACAGATCTGTGATGCCCTCCTTCTAAACATTTTGTTCTGCCGTTAAGCCACCTTGACAATTCATACACCCCATTTCCCAATGGAATAACATCTACGTATGGAAATTCAGCATTTTCTTCCATAGCCCTTGCCATTTGCTCTATATCTGAAAAGGATTTATATCTTTCAAATCCGAGTATTGTTGCTTTAGTCATATCTAAGAAAGTATTTCCATTTTCATCAGTAATGAATATAATCAGTACTTTGTACCTTAGCCTCCATTTTTACTTCCTCCAACAATATCTAAAGGACGGTAACCGGGAATCGAACCCGGACCATACGGACCACAACCATATATTCTAACCATTAAACTATTACCGTCATTAAACAGAAATCTTTCTATAGATTTAGATTTGTAAGAAATAAAGTTAGCACTATTAACAATGAATATAATCAGCAGATTTTACTGCTCTAGCCTCATTAATAGTTTTCATCTTAAAGTATATACTCTAGTACATATATTTAAATGTTTCTAAATTTTAATTCTAGAAAACGCACCACAAAAGTAGCTCATTATTAAACTAATAACACAGACTTTTTAGAGATTAAGAATATCTTTTTAGAGTCTTGTATTCTATTACTTTTTTCATTAATCCAGGAATAAATCCAGAAAAAATAAAGTTCTTATAAATGAATAATGCTTTGTTTTTCCCTAAACTAATAATTATTGGACGTTGTTTTATTTTATAATTAGAAAGAGGTTTATTTTTTTCTAGAGCTACAATATTTTTTATTGTTAGTAAGGCTTGTTTTTCTGAAGATTGTGCTGTTTTCTCTTCACGAATGCTATTTACATCTCCTAAAACAAAAATATTTTCTTTTAATCTTAGTGTTGGGTCCACTAAAATAAACCCTTTAGTATTAAGGTATTCTTGACCAATAAATTTACTATTTGGTGTAATACCAGTAGCAGCTAATACAAAATCTGCTTTGAAAATAGTTTTTTTATCTGTTTGATAACTATTATCTTTGTAAGAAATAACCCTTTCATTCAAGAATAAATTTATTTTATTTTTTTCTAAATATGTTTTAATAAATTTTTGAGCTTTTTTAGGCTGTCTTTCTAATATAGTAGATCTAGAATTTACCAAAATAATTTCTTTATCTTTATAACTTTCATGCAGTTTTAATGCTGTTTCTATGCCAACTATTCCTGCGCCTATAATTAATACAGACTTAGCGTTTTGTAATTTTTTATTTTGTTCTTTAATATTTAAAATACGTTGAGGAATTAGTATATCAGATTGTTTGAATGGTGTATGATAACTAGTCCCTGTTGCTATAATTAGATAATCAAACTTTATTTTTTGTTTATTTTTTAATAAAATCTCATTACCAATAATATGTTTTAATTTAGATATTATTATTTCTGTATTTTTTAAATAATAAGAATGTTTTCTTTGGATCTTTTTAGTATAATTTGGGTTAATTAAAGCTTTAACAATACTTGGGGTGAATTCAAAATAGTCTTTTGTATCTATCAAAATTGTTTTAAATTTATTTTCCAATTTTTTGGCAATTAAGCTTCCAGCAAAACCACCACCAATTATAATTAAAGTTTTCATATTAAAAAAAGAAAAAAAATTATTTATTTTTTGGACTGATACGTTTACCATATGCAATAAATATTAAGAATGTTGCAAAATATACTAGTGCAAGTTCTCCGCCATTTGACCATGGTGCAATACCATTTGGGAAATGCACCATAAATAATGCAACAAGCATAGTTATTGCTCCAAGTAAAGCGGCATATCTAACGAATAATCCAAATAATATGGCTAAACCCCCAACCAATTCAATTAGCGCTACTATTATTGCTAAAAATAGCGGCAATCCCATTGCTCCTGCAAACCCAGAAATATTCCCATCTCCAATAATTCCGAATTTAGAAGCACCGTGTGTTGCAAACAGGAAACCAACAATAACCCTAAAAATTAAGTATAGTTGTGGGCCATATTTCTTTACATTGTCTTCACCAAAAATTTTAATTACCTCCTATAATTATTTTAAAATTAAATGAACATTGATTCTCTGTGTTAACTTATAAAAGTTATGCAAGATACCTTATAAAATAGAGAAGTTGCTAAAATTAAAAACAGTTTAGTATTAAAACTCTTTTTGATAATAAATATTATTTGCTTCTAAAATTTTTCTTTCTCTCCAAGAATTGTATTGCCAAATAAGCATTAAAACTAAGAAAGATATCTTTGTAAATTCCTTTATTTCCTGCCAAATAGATTTTTCTTCCATTTTTAAAAAGGATGGTAACCGGGAATCGAACCCGGACCATACGGACCACAACCGTATATTCTAACCATTAAACTATTACCATCATATATGTATTTTGGTTATCTAATAGTTGCTTTTTAAATTTATTGTTTTTATATTTTGAATAGATCTAAAAAGGTTAGTGATTCTTTTATTTGACTAAATCTTACCCCTATTGGGATTTCATAAGGCCTATATGGGGTAATTATACATTTCCCACAATCTTGTTTACAACTTACACAGTTTTCATTATCATCACAAGTGCCATCGCCACAATAAGAAGCTATCTCTTCACAATTTCCATTATTACATATTTCATTAATCCCACAATCAGAGTTTATTTGACATTCTGGAATTCCTTCCCATCCAGCCATTCTTGCTAATAACCACCAAAATGCTTCTCCCTTTAGACGGCAATTTAAACCAGCATAAACCCCACTAACATGGACACACCCATTAAGACCTAGACAACTTTCTGAATTTTCAAGACACCATTCATCACACCAGTTATATTCTCCATTTTCACCATATCTACACCCATCTCCATCTCCATTAATTTGATATCCTACCCCAAGATCTAAATAGTCATTACCATCAGGATCAAATCTTTCTATATCTGCAAAATCATATAAATTGATGTGATTGTCTATAGCAAAGTTTCTTATATATTCATTAAATTCATGAACTTGTCCTGTTGAACCAGATCCATCTAATTGGCCAGTTTGTAAAATAAATTCTACATCTGGGTTTTGTTGTACAAAATTAAGCATTGGATCCAGGTAATTACTATGTAACTCTTCAATTGAGGTTATTTTAACACTACTATCTCTGCAATCGGGGGATAGTTCACAACCTAAAGACCACATAATAATACTCCTATTTCTCCCTACAGATAATAAAGTATTTTGGGTATTATTTATCCAGCTAGGATAATTTCCTATGTCCCCAAAACAATAGAAATAATTTTGAAAGAAAATATTTGGATCATTAATACAAGTATTTCCTTCGCAAATTGTAGGATCATAATTTGCACAAGTTTGCATTTCATACCGATAAGGATAGTCTCCAGGGGTTCCAGGATATCCGGGGATTATATCCCATTGTATATCGCTCATTCCGGAAGTTATATGGCTTCCATGACTGGTGTGCGCATATCCTATTCTGAAATTTTCTTTCGCTTGATCTAACCAATATTGTGGTATCTCACTAAACTCTGCAATAGCCTTATGATCTGCGATTATTGCCTCTGCATTTACAGATCCAAATAAAAAAATCCCAATCACAAATATATTAATTATTGTTTTATTCATTTTATTATCTTGGAACAAATAATTCTAATAATTTATTCCACCAATTTTTATAAGGAGATAAAACAATTGTAGGTGTGTATTTTATTTTCCCGCATCTACCACAATCCTCTTGACATGTGTAACATGCTTCGTTTATATCACAAGTGCCATCGCCACAATAGGGTTCTTGTATTTCACATATTCCTTGATTACATTGTTGATTATTTCCACAATCTTCATCTATGTGGCATGCTGGAGTTCCATCCCAACCAGCAACTCTTGCCATCATCCACCAAAAGGCTTTTCCTTTTTTTAAACAAACTTCAGGATTTCCGTGAGCACAACCATCCCCATTATAGTCCTGATGGCGTAGTTCTAATTGTCTTGTAATTCCTTGATCATCAACCCAATAATCAATACGCCTTTCAGTGTTATCTACATTCCAATTTTCTATTTCTGCTTGATCAAAAAGAATTCCATCATCTAATTGTATTGCTGCATCCCTAATTTCTTGATTATATTTTGTTACTCTCCAACCCCTATATCCTATATAATCTGGACCATTGTATGTGTTATCATCTGTAACTGCCGTTAAATATATTACAGTCGTGTTTTCAGTATTATTGTTGAACCTTTCTAATGAAGAAAGGTATGTACTCATTCTTTCATCATTGAATGTAATTTGAGTACTATCTTCATCTAGTGCCATATTATCTACAACGATATCAAAAGACCATGCCCATCCAGAAAGTTTTATTGGTTTACCTTCTATTGCAGCTTGGGAGATACTATTTTCAGTAAATTGTCTAGCTTCTTCATTAGCCCAATAATGTTCATCACCAAACCTACATTGCCAAGGTTCATACCATCTTCCGTACATATATTGTCCTTTTACTATATGCAATACATTTGTTTCATCAACATTTGTTAATTTACACTCAATTTCTACTGCATATTTGGGATCAATTTGTTCTAAAAGTTCTAGCCCTCCATAAACTTGAGGCTCTGTTGGTCTTGTAACAATTTGCATGCTGTGAGATTGTCCTACCCAATGGACAAGTAAGTTTTGTTCTTTTATTTGATTTATCCAATAATCTGGTATATTTCCTGCATTAAAATCATCAACTGCATTGTGATTAACAATTATTAGCTCAGCATTTACAAAATTGATTGGCATAAATATTATTAATAAAATTACAAATATCACTCCTCTTTTCATGATAATAATAAATAAATTTCCTTTATAAATTTATCTTCGTTTTAATTTATTAAAAAATTCAGAAAATCTATTATCTGGTTTTTCATTATAATCTATTCCAATTAATTCTGCTGCTAATTTTTTGTATGCAATAGCACTTTTACTTTTAGGGTGTGAATAAACTACCGGATCTTTTTTTAATAAACTAAGTCTTATGGATTTATCATGAGGGATTATTCCAAGAATTGGTTTTTCTAAAAGTGTTTTTAAATTAGTATTAGAAATATCTCCTTCACTACCAGTTTTTGCAACTACAATTCCTCTAACATTTTTTCCCATTTCTTCCGCTACACGTACAGTTTTCATTGCGTCTGCTACTGCTGGGAGTTCTGGATTTGTAACAACAATTAAATCATCAACGGAATTCATTAGTGAAAGTGCTTCTCTACCCAAGCCTGCAGCTCCATCAATAATTACTATATCAGTTAATCCTTCTAAAGCAGGTAAAATTTGTTTTAGATTTTCAGGCCTTATATCTTTTAAATCTTGAATTGATAATCCTCCTGGAACTATTTTTATACCAGATGGATGCATGTATATTGCTTCAGTAATATGATTTTTTCCTTTTAAAACGTGGTGTAAGTTTATTGGTACAACTGGTGCACCAAGATGTAAACCAACATTTGGTGTTGATAAATTAGCATCCATTAAAACAACGTCTCTTCCAAAATAATTCATCGCTGCACTTAAATTTACGGCAGTAGTAGTTTTTGCTACTCCTCCTTTTCCAGATAAAATTCCTACATAATGGGTCATCCTGCAAATTCCTCCACAATATTAATAAATTCTTTAGTACTTTCAAAATATTCCATAACTTTTGGAACATCAATTTCAACGGTATTATCAGGTTCAATGTGACAAAGCATGGTCACGTGTTTTCTGTATTCTTCACGCCGACCAAAATCAGAATTAACAACTTTTTTCATAAAAAAGTAAAGCTCAATTTGTTCTTTAAACTTTCTTTTTAATCTATATAACATTTCTGCCCTTAACATTTTAGATTCTGGAATTACTGTGGTTTTTCCTTCTTCTTTAGATTTTTCAAGAGAGGCCAAAATAGCGTAATCATATGCGGTTATTAATCGTTTGAAAATGTTGAGTATGATATCGCAGGTTCTTGTATACTTTAGACTTACATAGATCAAATGATCAGCTCTCTTAATTTCCTCTTTAGCGTCTTGTAGGGGCATCGTTTTCTTTTTCTATATTAGACAGTCTTAATATAAAAGGCTTTGCTTTTGCTAAGTAGTTTTTAGCGTCAGAAATTTCTAAAATCTTCATTCTGTAATCTCCATTACAAATTACTAATTTGTCTTTTTTTACAAATGAAACTGGACTTTCTCTATGTTTTTTTAAAATATTATGGATTTCTATTATTAATTTTGAATAATTTTCTAAATTATACCTTTTTGCTGGGCCCCTTTCAAATAAATCTAACTTTGTTTTAAAATCATCTGGATAAATAGAAATTCTTTTGTATAATCTTTCATAATATAGGTATGCATTTAAGGATAATTTTAGAGATTTATCTAAGTTGTCTAAAATTGTTAGTAAAAGTTTAGTTTCTTTTAGCATAGGGTATGTAATATAAGCCATGTGATCTGCTAATCTTAACTTTCTATGCGCTTCTAGAACTAAATTTCTGAATTCTTGCATAGTATTAGTAAGTTTGGTAAAATATATAAAAGTAGTTTATTCTTCTGCAAAACTCATTATTGCTTCAGCTGAATCTCTATTTGATTCCTCTAACTCTTGGGGGATTTCGTAAACCATTTTTAGTCTCCGTAAGATTTTTAAGTTGGGCAAAAAACAATAAAAACATGAAAATTAAAAGTCTAAGACAAATTGTAAATGATATTGATGGTCATATGCACAAATCTATGCCTATGGTTGAAGGGGCAAGTTACCCCTTTTTTGGTTTATTGAGTGTTCTTGGGGGGGTTGTTGGTTTTACAGTGGGATCAAAAACAGTTGTTAATTATATGGTTCTACACGATCAAAATTCTATTTTAGCATACGCTTTAGGTACACTATTAACTCTTTCAGGTGCGGGAGTCGGAGCAGTTGTTGGTGGATACATCGGGTATGGTATTGATGAAGTTGATCGTAAATCTTGGCACGAATAAATTTTTCTATCTGATAAATTAAAAAAGTAATCACTAAGTCATCGGGAGTGTTACTCCAAACCTACCTTATAACTATAGTTTTCTCCTTATAGGCTAACGTTTGCCATGCATGGCAAGGATATAATCACTTTACTAATTTTTACAATACAAACATGTTAGAATTAAGTGAAAATAAAGGAGTTAAAATTATTTTTAGCGATTATGATAATGAGAATTGGACTAAAAAAATAGTAAAGGAAACTAAAAATCAATTTTCGTCTTGTAATGAAATTATGGATTGAGCAAGGTCTCCTTGATTTTCAATTAAGGCTTTTTTTGCTTCTTCTTTTGAAACATTTGCTTGCTCTGCAACGGTATTAATATCTTCTTCTGATATTGGAGATTCTTCAGTTATTTCTCCCATTATCTGGAATGTTTTTTGTCCCATCATATCAACTTTTGTAACTGATGGATTTTTGATAACTATATTTTTTCCAGAAGTTTTGATTATTACTTCGGAAGCATCAATTTCTTCTTGTCTGATGCCCATTTTTTGCATCATTTTGTTCATTTGCCTAGGATTCATTCCAGGCATCATATTAAATTGCCCCCATAAGCATGTAAAAGAATTTCGATTATTATAATTAATACTATAAATATTATAACTGTTCCAGGTTTAAATTGGAATCTTGAATTAGAATCTTCAGAATATCTTACTAGTCCTCCCATTCCAGAAGGTAATTGAACTTTATTATCTGCCATAGTGTTTTAGATAAATATTTGGTTTATAAAGTTTGTGATTATATTTTTGGTTAAATAAAAATATTTATTTTGATCTTTTTCTTGTCTTTTTTTGATTTGATTTTTTCTTTTCTTTAGGTTTTGTTTCTTCTATTTGTTTTTTACGGAAGTGATAAATCATTTTTTCAAGATATTTTTCTTGATTAAATAAAAATGAAGATACTAAAGAACCCAATAAATATAACATTACCCCAACTCCAAATAAAGCGTATAATGAAGTAAACATTTTTGATTCATCTGTTGTAGGGTATAAATCACCATAACCAATTGTTGTCAATGTTATTGGGGAAAAATAAAAAGATTCTGTATGTGTCCAACCTTCTGCACTTGTATAGTAAAAAGTCCCACCTACTAAAAACAATGTTCCTAAAAATAAAGCAAATATAACATGAGCACTAACTTCCATAGTTCTATTTTATTTTTTTATATTTTAAATGTTTCTAAAAAAAGTGTAGGTAAGTGTAAGCCACTTTTTGTTAGGTTCTCGTAATCGAACGAACCCCCCGACATTCAACTAAGCGTCATTTTGACTTGCACTGGCCGGGTCTGCCGTTTCATCGTTCCCTTACATCTTCTCAGCTGGTTAACTCACTTTTGTCACCAAAAGCTTCGCAACATCATTGGTTATAACAATGTAAGGACGTGCCGTTTCTGAGCGGTTGCCTCGGATTTCTCCGACTTGAATAAGCGACCGATTAATAGTGTGTGGACTTTCCTCCCATTGACAGGATAGTCAGGCACTTACCTACATTATTTTCAATAAAATTTTGTTTATAAATGTTATTATTTTATAAATATAATTGTATTCCCTTTTTCATGGGGATGCCAATATGCTGTTAAGTTTAGAACAATTAGCTTCTGAAGATAGTTTTGTTTTATTTGATAATAATATTTTAGTTGGTCCTTTACAAAGGCCAAAAAGAGATTCTAGTAGGAATCAAAAATTGAGTTATGTTCAAGAAAATATAGATTTTTATGGAGAATTAATAGATCGTATTCAAAATGGTGAAAATTATTTTATTACTGAAGGTGTTTGGGAAGAATATAGATATTTTAGGGCAGAAGTTAGAGATACCACAGGTAGAGATATAAAATTAAAAAATGCACAAAAGGATTTGACTAAAAAAAGACGAAGACTTGCTCAAGAATTTGCTTTAAATGATAGAATAGTTGAAATTGATGAAGGTAGAGAAAAGGAATTATATTCAGAGTTAAAAAACTATTCAAGAAAATTAAAAAGAAGTTTTGGTGTAAGTAAAATTGATTTAGAACTATTATTTTCAGCAGCTGTTATTTCAAATATGCGTGGACCAACTTCTTTAGTTTCTAATGATTTTGGGATTTATCATTCATGGAGTTTATTGGGTAATGAGGGATACTTTTCCAGAGAACAATTAAAATATTTTATTAAGGAAGATTTTACGGGATATAATTTATTGCTTTAATCTATATTTTAATTTGCTATCTGGTAAAAAAACACAACAAAATACTCTATGTGGATAACTATCTCTTTCTGTGAAATGGGTTAATAAGGCCTTTAAATCCTTGGAAGTTTTTGGTATAAATCCAAAAGTAAAATCTAAATCATAAAATGGATGCCTAAAAGAAAAATTATCTAGTTTTAAATTATCTTCCTCGGGAAGATCTGCAATTATTTGGGAAAGTTGAGATATATACTCTTGATAATTTTCTTCACCAAATTCTGGTCGTTCTATAGTATAATCTGCTCCAACAAAAACATGGCCTTTATGTATTACTTCCTTTATCATTTTGGTGCCTTCTAATTATTCTTTGTAATTCTGCTTCTTTAAATTTCTGATAATTAGCCCTCATTCGTGGGCCGTAATAATTTATTGATTTAGATGTTATTACTGCTATATCTGGAACTATTGCTTTGCTGTAAATATCTCCCCTAGCTAAAGTTATACATTCATCTGCAAGTTTAATTGCTTTTTCTAAATTTATTTGAGGGCCATCTAATGAATGAGCAGTATAAACACTACTAAGTTTTTCACCAATAAAATCAGAACCAGAACCTAGTGCAGCACAATATTTTAATTCATTTACTGCACCCATTGGATATACTGCAAAAAATCTTGGTTCTTGATCAAAATTTGTTGCAAAAATAAAACTCGTTTGGTTTGTAGGGTCAATTGATATTTCATCAACACAGGATTCAAGATTAAAATTTCTAACTTCTTCAAAAAATCCCATTTCTAATGATTCTTTTACATCAATAAATTCTGAATCTCTTGGATCTTTTATTTTTAATCTTCTCCAAAATTCCTTTAATAATGGGCTAGTTCTTCCAGCCATAGCAAATGCAAAATTAGTTTGAGGATAAATTTTTTGAAAATCTATTTGTTCCACAACTCCTTCTCCCCCATCGGGATCTGTCATCATAAATGAACCTAAATAATCTGCAGCTAAAACTATTGCTTCTTTATCAAAGGTCGTTTTTAGCCCAAGAATTGTAGTCATGTCTCTAGATAATACATTTCAATTAATAAATATTTAGGTAATAAAAAGAAAAAAAATATTTCCAAAAAGAAACATAGGTAAAGTATCATTTGGTTTATTTCCAAGCTATTAGTAAGCACGCGCTGAATATCTCGTTGCCTTGATACTTACACGCTGCTCCTATCAACCTCGTCTTTTACGAGCGCTTGTGGTGTCTCTTTTTGAGGCGCGCTTCGAGCTTAGATGCTTTCAGCTCTTATCGCTTATGGCGTAGCTGCTCGGCCTGCCTTATCAGACAACCGATACACCAGTGGCCACGAACCCCTGTTCCTCTCGTACTAAAGGATCCTTCCTCTCAGACACTGAACACTTCCATTAGATATCGAACAAACTGTCTCACAACGTTCTGAACCCAGCTCACGAAACTCTTTAATGGGTGAACACCCCCACCCTTGGGCGCTTCTGCACGCCCAGGTTGAGTTGAGCCGACATCGTCGTAGCAAACAGCGCCGTCAATTTGAGCTCTTAGGCGCTACCACTCAGTTATCCCCGAGATAGCTTTTCTGTCTGCCTCGGCCCTCATTAATAAGGACACGAGGGTTCGCTAGACCCGACTTTCGTCGCTACGTCTCTTAGAATTAAAGACACAGTCAGGCTGGCTTTTGCTCTTGCACTCTACATCGGATTTCTGACCCGATTGAGCCAACCTTAGGGCCCTGCTGATATCTTTTCAGCTGGCTGCCGCCCCAGCGAAACTACCCACCTATTGATGTCCTTCTGATTTCAAAAGTGAGTAATGTAAATTTTGAAGGGTGGTATTTCACGTTCGTCTAGTCATAAACTTGCGTCCATGCTTCAACAACTCCCACCTATTCTGCACAACAAAACTCACATCACAACAATAAGCTGTAGTGAAGTTCTACGGGGTCTTTGCTTCCCACTGGAAGTCACTGGTCTTTGCACCAGTATAATGTGTTCAGGGGACTCTTTCTAGGGACAGTAGGGATCTCGTTACGCCTCTCATGCACGTCGTCAATAAAACGACAAGGCATTACGCTACCTTAAGAGAATTATAGTTATTCCCGCCGTTTACCAGCTCTTAGACTCGTTGAAACAAGCTTTAAAGTACTGGCACTGGGCAGACGTCACTGATTATACACACCTTTGCAGGCTGGCAATCAGTTATGTTTTTGTTAAACAGTCGGACCCCTCTTGTCACTGCGCCCTGTAATCGCATTCATACGAACACAATCGCAGGGATCCCTCATACCAAGGATACAGGACTAATTTGCCGAATTCCCTTAGAAAGATTACTCCCTCATACCTTGGGTTCCTCACCCAGGGGCACCTGTGCCGGTTCTGGGTACGATTATTCAAGATTCTTTATTGCTTTCTTTTCACTGGATCTAGGCCTCAACCAAATGAACCATACAGCCCATTATTCCTAAGTTTAATCAGGGTCTCATCGTGATGATACTCACCTGACTTATCTTAGTTAACACACCAGACATGATATGTTGGTCTAGCCCAAACCGTCGAAGGCAATACTTTCGTTGCCGGGTACTTGAATAGTAACGGAATTTTAACCGTTTCCCCTTTCCCTTTACTCATTTACGAGTCAGGTTAGGATCGACTAACTCTTAGCTGATCTACATTGCCAAGAAACCCTTGCCCTTCCGGTATTATAGATTCTCACTATAAACTGATCTTACTACCACCAAGATTCTTATTTCCACTCGATCCACTTTCTCTTGCGAAAAAACTTCTTCTCAAGCGGAACACCTACCTACCACAATTCTTTAGAATGTCTACAGTATCGGTAACTAATTTAGCCCCGTCCATTTTCAGGGCACAATCTCTAGAATGGTGAGCTGTTACGCTTTCTTTAAAGGATAGCTGCTTCTAAGCTTACCTCCCATCTGTATATGAAATTATACACCTTTCACCCTTTAACACTTAATTAGTATTTTGGGACCTTAACTGTAGTCTGGGTTGTTCCCCTCTTCTGACAGACGCTTACCGCCCGCCAGCGTTTCCCGACTTCTACGATGTAGCAATTTTCGGAGTTGAACAAAAAACCGAGGAATTTCTCCCCCAAAATTTTAAATCCGTAGCTCTACAACCACTACCATCTCCATCGAGACTAGACTTCGGCCTATTTCGGTAGGAACCAGCTATTACCGGGCTCGATTGGCTTTTCACCCCTATTCCCAAGTCAGAGGAACGCTTGTCCGCAGCACCCCTTCAGGCCTCCACGAAGTTTTACCTCCGCTTCACCTTGCTCAGGAATAGATCGCCCGGTTTCGGGTAATACCCAAGTGACTAAAGGCAGATTAATACCTCTCCCCTTGTTGCCTGCGGGATATCGCTTTCGCTACGAATACGTGCTTTAGACACTTATTCTTGCCACTTAAGTATACTCCTTGGTCCGTTATTCTAAACGTACGATGCAACTCCTAAAAGCAGCATCATACTATAACCATTAGGTTTCAGGATCTTTTAACTCCCTTTTACAGGTTCTTTTCAACTTTCCCTCACGGTACTTGTGCGCTATCGGTCTCGGGTTGTATTTAGGGTTGGAGGTTAATGGCCCCCATATTCGGACGTAATTTCCAATACGACCTACTCTAGAACTAGCAAAATCCTGTCAACTTACCCCTACGGGACTGTCACCCTATATAGTCCTCCTTTCCAGAAGAGTTTGAGTTCTTTGACGAGAATAAAAGCTATTCGTTACACCACATCTCCCATACCTTTCAATATGGGATTCAGTTTGCCCTGTACGGTTTTCTCTCGCTGATACTTACCGCATCTCGATTGATTTCTTTTCCTGCGGGTACTAAGACGTTTCAATCCCCCGCGTTCCCTATCGTATAAACGATTGTCTGAAAGACAGGAAGTCCCATTCAACAATCTTGGGCTCAAAGGCTACGTGCGCCTCGCCCAAGCATAATGCAGCTTGTCACAGTCTTCATCGGCAATCCGAGCCAAGTCATCCACCTAACGGTGTGAGAAACCAAAGATACTTTACCTATGATGATCTCATGAATATGAAATCCTTCACCCAAAATGTTGTCTTTTGAGCTGCATAATTCCTTTCGGAAATGGACCCACCGGGAATCGAACCCGGACCTGGGCGTTGCAAACGCCCTGTTCTACCACTAGACTATGGGCCCAGCATAATGTATGAGCATTTAAGCATGTTAATAGAGTTTTTAAAATAAATAGGAGGTGATCCATCCGCAGGTTCCCCTACGGATACCTTGTGTCGACTTAACCCACCTTACTGAACTTAGATTCGAATTGATTAAAGTCAATCCTCACCAAAGCCCTGCTCGGTTGGCTTGACGGGCAGTGTGTGCAAGGCTCGGGGACGTGTTCACCGGACCGTGTTGAAGTCCGATTACTAGGGATTCCATTGTCATGAGGGCGAATTACAGCCCACAATCTAGACTAAGATAGGGTTTCGAGGTTTAGCTTCTCCTCTCGGAGTTGCATCCCATTGTCCCTACCATTGTTGCGCGCGTGTAGCCCAGGAGATTCGGGGCATACAGACCTATCGTGGCCCACACCTTCCTCCTCCTTTCGAAGGCAGTCTCTACATTGTGCCCATTCATTCCGGAGAACATGCTGGCAAATGTAAACATGGGTCTCGTTCGTTGTACGACTTAACGCAACACCTTACGGCACGAACTGACGACGGCCATGCACCACCTCTCGGCTCGTCAGGTAAAACCTTTAATCTGACCTTCATCCTGCCGTCGCTCCTGGTGAGATTCTCTGCGTATAATTAGATTGAACCGCACGCCGCACCCCTTGTTAGCGAGCCCCCGCCAATTCCTTTAAGTTTCGGTCTTGCGACTATACTTCCCAGGTGGTGTGCTTAACATCTTCACTTAAGCGTTGCAAATCCTCGGAGAATTTGCACCACTCAGCACACAGCGTTTACAGCTAGGACTACTCGGGTATCTAATCCGGTTTGCTCCCCTAGCCTTCGTTCCTCACCGTCAGACCCGTTCTGGACAGAAGCCTTCGCCACTGGTGGTCCTCTAGGGATTATAACATTTTACCGCTCCCCCTAGAATACCTCTGCCCCCTCCCGGTCTCAAGTTTGGTAGTGTTTCGTGCCCGTCGTTGGGTTGAGCCCAACGATTTCACACAAGATTTACCGAACCGGCTACGAACGCTTTAGACCCAATAAATGTGGATACCACTTGTGGCGCATGGTGTTACCGCGGCGGCTGGCACCAGTCTTGCCCACCACTTATTCGCCAAGCTCCTTACACTTGGCAAAAGCCATACCATTGGCATAGCACTTGGAATCCCCCTATCACGCTTTCGCGCATTGTAAAGGTTCCGTGACTGCTGCACCCCTTAGGGCTAGGACCAGTATCTCAGTGTCCTTCTTGAGGCCTAGACTCTCATCTCCCCTACTGATCGTCGGTTTGGTGAGCCGTTACCTCACCAACTGCCTAATCAGCCGCCGACTCATCCTTAGGCTTTACATTTCAAGAAAAAAGCTTTCCAGCACTAATTCTCTATTCAGTTTTAGACTCAGTTTCCCGAGCTTATCCTGAACCTAAGGGCAGATTATCGACGTGTTACTAAGCCTTATGCCGGTGGCCCGAAGACCCCCTGACTTGCATGTCTAATTCGGATTCCAATAGCAGTATCCTCCCGCAGGATCAACGGGAATTATTTTATCGCATTCTTATTTTGGAATTGTTAATTTAGCTCTACTAACAATATACTCTGCTCATACATCATACTTAATACTCATGATTAAGTACTCATGAAAATTCTCGGGAGAATTACTCTCCGTCACAAAACTGAATTGAAGTGAAGTCCCCTCCTTTATAAATGTTTCTCTTCGGTGGAGATCACAAAAATTCTCAGAAAGATTAATTCTTTCTTCATAAAATTATATACTGAAAAGTATAGTTTAGAGTTTATAAATGTTTTCTTTTGAAAAACAAATAAATAGAAATAAATTAATAAAAAAATTAGCCCTTTAATCTCTTTCTCTTTCTCTTTTCTTTCTTCATTCTTTTACGTTGCCATTTCCATCTCATCTGGCCTTTCTTTTTCCAACGTCTAGAGCTTCTTTTCATTTTGTACTTTTCAAGGTTAAACTGTGTTTTATAAATCTTTCTATAGGAGAAGAAGTTATTTACCTAGTTAAGTAAGCTTTTACAAATCTTCTTGCTTCATGAATATCTGTAATATCTGCAGTTTCTATATCACTATGCATATCTGAAATTGGAACTTCTATTGCTACAGTTGGAATATTTGTATCTGCAGCAAAAGTCCTTGAATCATTTGATCCTGCTGGCATTCCAGTTAGACGATAATTATGTTGTTTTGCAAAATTCTTAAGATCTATTTCTAAATCATGCGCTTTACTTTTTCTAAATTTACTACATGCACCTGATACTGTGGTTCCAACTACTTGGATTGGATCTACAACAAATTCATCATCTATAGTACCATTATAAGTAGTTGTATAAGCTGGGGAATCACATCTTTCATATAATGCTAATCCTTGCCCTAATTTTAATTTTGCAGTTGTATCAAAAACTATTATTCCGTCGGGATTATATTTCGCAACAAACTTTTTATCGATTGCATGTTCTGCACCTTTATGTCCAATTTCTTCTTGTACTGTTAGTAATGCAGTTATGTCTGGAGTGTTTTCTCTTTGAGTATTTTCAAGTAAATCTATTATTAATGCTAATCCTAAAGCATCATCAAATTTCCCTAAATAGCTATTTGGTTTTTCTCCTGCTTGAAAATTACCTAAATGGAAAACATCTAAATCCCCATATCTACCAAACTCAAATCCTTCTGTATCAACTAGATGCCCGGGAAAACCATATCTTGTTAAAGGAGCCCTATAAGTTGTAATTGCTGGAACCCATCTTTTATAACTTGATTTTTTAGTTGGATTCTCTCGACTTTTTTTTTCTATTTCTTTTCTTAATTCTATTCCCCTTTGGGCAATAGCTTTTCTAGATTTAGAATTCTCCTCTTTTTGAAATTCTGCGATTAAATTATCAATTTCTTTATGCATTGCTTCAATTTCAGCTTGAATAGTTGCATCATTTGTCGTAGTTGTATTTTGTGTAACAACTTCTTCCCAATGCCCTTTAGCTTGTGGAGGTTGAGGTTGTTCTTCTTTAGATAATAATATTAAATCTTTTTTAGAAACTCCTTGAGGAAAATTTATTGGATAAAACTCCCCAGCAGATTGTACAAATGCTTGGCCTGGATATGTTGGAAAATCTGTTAAATATCTGAAAGTAAGATTTGTATTAAATTCTGGGACTGAATCTTTTAGAACCAATCCGATTTTATTTCCATATAAAACTTTATCTTGATGTGCTGAAAACATTAAGTGTCCTTGTTTATTTCCTTTTCTATGGGCGTATAAATTTCCTATTAAATCTACTTCAACTGAATCAACAAGTCCTGCTATTCTTTCTTTAAGAAATTGGGTCATTAAAAATTCATTTCTAGATGGACTAGGAATTAATACTAATTTTTTTAGATCATCGAAGAAAGTCATTTACTCTCTCCTCCAATTATGGAATAACATTGCAGATTTCTGGCCATCTATTTCCCCTTGATGATTATAGTCCTTATAACAGAAAAAGCTATGTTGGCCTTGTGTGTTTAAAATTCCATGTTTCTTTAGATTATACTTTTGTTGTTTATTACCAAATGCTTGCCTTAATCCATAAGAAACTCTTTTATCTTTACCTATTAAATCTTGAACCCCGCTGTCTAATGCCAACTGTATTGTTGCTAATCCCATTGCTCTTAAACGGTCATTTCTTTTTAGAAATTGTTTATGGCCCACTTCATAAGTATCTACGGCAAAAACAGGTTTACCAGTATCTTTATCAGTCATATATAATATTCTACCATAACCATCAGGTCTTCCATCAACCAATTGAACAAAATTTACTGACCCTGGATCGTTTAAAAATCCTACAATATCTTGTCCGTGCATACATGAACGAGATTTTTGAGCTGCTTCTTCCAATCTTGACATATTTCTTTCTACTGAAAAAATATATGCAGGTAATAATTCAGTGGGGAATTCCCCTTGATCACTATATTCAGTGGTCATATTTTGTCCAACATCAACTCTGAAATTAATATTTGGTAGATCAAATAATTCTGGATGATATTTTTGCCAGACTAGTTCGAAATCTCTATGCCTATCTTTTCCACCATTTTGTTGGAATAATTGTAATAAATCTGAAACTATTAAATCTCTAGCTGCTGTGTATTGTGCACCTTGCCCTAAATTTCTTGCCTCTCTTTGTAATGTCCTTACATTTGCATTTCTTGGATCTTCTCTTGCGAATACATTGAATGCTCTTGAAGTTGGAGTTAGTAATTGTTCTCCTTCAGCAGCTTCTAATATTTCTTTTAATAATTTTTTTGAAGGTTTTGCTAATACTTTTGTAACTTCCTCCATTGAAGGTATTCTTCCATTTAGTATTAGTTCTCTAGCTATTGCTAATTTATCTTCTTGTTTTCCACCAGTAACATATTTAGCCATTATAGTCATTAAATCTGCTAAATATTCTTCTCCAATTCTGAATGGATCTAAAACTCTTGCTCCTTCTGGAACTTCAGCATTTGGGTCTATTACATAGGCATATGTTACTCCGTCCCAAGCTATTGGATTTACTTTATCTTTGACTAATTGCTCTCCTAGAAATACTTGCATCTCTCTCTTAGTTTTCCCTTCTAGAATATTTCCAAGTTTATCCTTCTCTACTTTATATACTGGGTCCCTCCAAGGATGTTTATGTTTTTTTACTAACCCTTCTTTTTGTGCTTCTGATGTAACAGAAGTAGATACTTTTTCCCAAGTTGCACCTAAAATTCCTTCGCTTAAACTTTCGTTAACAAGGGATTCAATAGAATTGTGAATTGTTTGATCTTCATTTTCTGGTGAAGCACGGAATTTGTTTCCGAATTGACGTTGTGCATTTCTTAATTTTTTAGATTTATCTGCTTGGAATTCTTCTTCTGCAGCTTTTCTTAATTTTGCTAAATATTTTTTAGGATCTACTTTTTTTGATTTTAAACTTGTATCATATTTTTCTTCAAATGATCTTTTTGTACTATCAATCATTTGATCTTTTAATTCAACACTGGCTTTGGCTCTTGCTCTTTCTAATAGAATTTCTGCAATCTTTTCTTTATCATATCCGTGTTCTGCAACTAATTTTCTTAGCTCGCCTTCTTCTACTATTTGTTCTATTTTTCTAGGACTCACCCATCGTTTTCCGCCATCTGCTAGAAAATGTACAGCATAATCTTCTCCAGGTTCGCCTTTAAAAAGTATTACTCCTTCCCTGTCCTTATCGTCCCATTTAAATTTAACTTTATCCCCTACTTGGTAAGGGCCTTCTATCGGCTTCAGATTTTTTAATCCTTCAACTATGTCCCTAATAATTCCAGCTTCATATTCCAACATAATTCTTTGAGATCTTGTTGCAGGCCTATTTAAGGAGTGTACTAATAGTGGATTTATCTCTTCTTCCATAATTTTGTAAACTTGTTGATTATACCTTGCCCGGATTTCGATATCTTCTATTGTTTCTGGATCTACTGCGACTAAATCAATTCCATCTTTTATTCCTTGGATTTTTGCCAGAGTTGCTTGTTGTTCTGCTGTAATTGTTTCTCTTACAACTTCTGTTGAGTCAGCAAGTAAGGCTTCTAAATCATCTTGAGTGGTAGTTGTTTCTAATCTTGGAATTAATTCTTGAGTAATTTGTTCAGGTAATTCACCAATAATGTGTCTTGCAAGATATTTTGGTTTCTCTTCTCTATCTATTCTTGCACCTTCATTTTGGAATTCTTGTTTTTGTTGTAATGCAATATTGTAAGCTTCTGTTGTTAGATAAGTAGTGAGTCTTGTTATGTCTCCTTCATCTAATTCTTTTGCAGTATAAAGTTTTTCTGCTTGAAATTGTTGAGTTAGAGTTTCTGCTATTCGCCTTCTCATTTCTTTTTGATCTTGAACGTTTAATAATGCCCCTTGAACTTCTACTTTTCTTTCAGCAGGTAATTCTTCAAAGAATTCTCTTGCTATTCCTATCATATCATCTGAATCTAATTCATTATGATCTCGAAGCAATGTAGCTAGTGATTCTACTTCTTCTTCCCTCATTGTGAATGTTTTTTTTGCCATTTTATTTTGTTAAATATTCTTTTGCAAATTTTCTTAGTAATTCTATGTCTGAAACTTGAACTGCCTCAATTGCCTGGTGCATATTCCTTATTGGGGGTTCTACAGCAACTGTTGGAATATCTGTATTCATACCAAAAACAACGTAATCATTTGCTCCCCTCCCAGGAAGTATTGGAATTTCTTGTGCATTACATAAATCGATAATTGATTTTTCAAAAGGAGTGAATCCATCTTTGTCTCTATTGTCTCGACTTGCTTTACTAACTTCTTTGTATAATGCTAATCCTTCTCCAGGCCTTACGTACATACTTGTATCAAAAACTATGATCCCATCTAGATTCATCTCATCTAGATATCCTTGTTCAACCATATTGATTGCCCCATTCGCTCCAACTTCTTCTTGAACTGTAAATAATGTAGTTATATCTGGAGTTTGTCTTGGGTCTGTTGATTGTAAAACTTCTAAAATTGTAGCCAATCCCAAAGCATCGTCAAGTTTTCCATGAACAAATTCTACTAATTTTCCTTCTTTATCTTTAGATCCTTGATAGACTAATTCTGTTCGTTTTCTAAAATCAGAAAGAAAACAAACATCTTGACGTTTTTCAGAATCTGTCTCTGGAAAATCCGCCATTAATCCAGGAATAATATAAAATTGATATCCTTTTTTTTCTATTTTAACAATTTCTGGATGTGTTGGAAAATTTGTATTAATTGAAACGTATTTTTTTCCATCTCTAGTTAAGAATCTTCCACCCTCTAATACTCTTTCTGCATAACATATCCCATCTAAAAGAACATTTGTATCAAATCCTTCAATATCCTCTGCCCTCCTGCCAATAAATGTAGAACCTATTATTTTATCTTGATGCGCCGATAGAGCTAAGTGCCCAGGTTTTGCTCCTTTTCTTTTAACATAAAGATTCCCAATATCATCTATTTCTATTGCTACATCTAATCCTTTTAGATGTGACACCAATAAACTTTGCATAGGCCTTTCATTACCTGAATCACTAGGACAAGATGATAATTCCCCGAGAGTTTGATAAAATTTTTCCATTTTGTTGTCATTCAATAGTAGTTTTTTAAGAATAATTATTTATAAACCTTTCTATTTTGTAACTATCTTATAATGGTGACAACTTTTTATAATGGAGATTATTTTAGAATTAAAATTTAAAAAGAAAAATATGCTCCCGCCGGGATTTGAACCCGGGTCGCCGGCGCGAAAGGCCAGTATGCTGGACCGGACTACACTACAAGAGCATATAATAAATTTGGGTAAATTCGGGGTTTTTAAACTTTGCTATATTCTTAATTATACAACATAGAGTTTACTTCCCCTTCTATTATTTGTATAAAAGCAGAAATATCTTCTCGACTATTTTCTTCCCCTATAATTAAATAATGGGGTTTACCAATTACCAGTTCTATATCTTTTATTAATCCCATTGAATTTTTTATTGCAGTTGGGTAGATTGGAATACTTAACCCGTTTGATTCTGCGTGGTAAGCTAATCTTGCAAATCCAGATTTAAAGGGCATTAATGCTTCATGTTTGTTTTTCTTTTTTCTAGTTTCTGGAAAGATACATACCAAATCTCCTTGGATTAATTTTTCATATGAATTTTGTATAAATTCTCCATTATTCCCTCCTCTTAATGCGACAGGAATTAGAGCATCTTCTATCTTAGATAATTGAGAAACAACATATCTTGAAATGGAGCTTGTAATTGGATAAACGACTCTCCCCCAAAAAGGAACGGTTTCACTTGAAACATCAATTACTGATTTTGTAAATTTTTTTTCATCTAACAATTCTTCTTGACAAACAAAACATAAAGGCCTCGGTATTTGTGTGCCTAAAACTAAAATATCTTTCCAATTATAATGATTTGGTACCATTATTCCCGGGCCTTCTAAAATATTTTCAAGTCCAGATGTATGAACAGTTCTAGAAACTACTTTTAATATTTTTTGTCCTTTGCTCTTCAAATGATTATAATTTTCTAATGTTAATTGGTCCATTTTAGTAAATTTGAGAAAATAAAAAATAATTTAAATGTTTTGAAAAAGAGTGGGCCTGACCGGATTTGAACCGGCGACCTCTGGTGTTCCTAGCAAATCATTGGATTAAATCCAATAACCGTCATATAAGACCAGTGCTATAAACCAGGCTAAGCTACAGGCCCATCACTCAGAATTGTTTGCTTGAAATTGTTTTTAAATCTTTTTATTTATAATGAAATTTTATTTTTCAAAAATAAATAACTAAACCAAACAAAACCAAGACCCATATCAATCATTGCTAATGGGACTGTATGAGGTAATCCAGGAAGTTCTATTAATTGTGTTGTGTTATATACAGAAAGCCAAGTTTGTAATGGATACAATCCTTGTACTCCAGGGCCCGTAAACATATCTAAGAAAATATGAGTCAACATCCCTAGTGGCATCAAGAAAGCATATTTTTCTAATTTATATTTTCTAAATGTTAAATAGGATACTATAAATATTATTATTACAAATAATAAAGAATGAGTTATAGTTCTATGTATTGTTGTTCCAAATATAAAATCTACATCTGGAAAAATACTTCCAAATAATAAAAGTGCCCAAGAAAATCTAGAAAATTTTCTATTTGAAGCTTTTTGTATTATCAATCCAACAATCCATGCTGTTATCAAGTGTCCAAATGCAAATGACATATTTTGTCGAAATTTAATCCCTTTAAAAGACTTGTGAATAATCAACAAATTTTTAAAGTAAGTATTCAGTCTTAATTTTATGTTAATCGGGATAGTGGGTAAACCATCGGTAGGGAAGTCAACATTCTTCAAATCAATGACTTTAGCAGAAGTAGAAATTGCTAATTATCCATTTACAACAATAAAACCAAATACTGGTGCGGGGCATGTAAAAATAAAAGATATTGCTCAAGAATTTGGAAAACCTTCTAATCCGAGAGAAGGATTTGTACTGGGAGAGTATAGGTTTGTTCCTGTTGAATTGATGGATGTTGCAGGTTTAGTGCCGGGAGCATATGAAGGCAAAGGAATGGGAAATAAATTTTTAGATGATTTAAATCAAGCTAGTGCTTTAATTAATGTTATTGATGTAAGTGGTAGTACTAATGAGAAAGGAGAAGCAGTTGATGCCTTATCTTATAATCCGGCTGAAGATATTAAATTTTTAGAATTAGAATTAGATATGTGGTTTTTAGGTATTTTAAAAAAAGGATGGGAGAAGTTTTCTAGAACAATAAAATATGGCGGAGGAAGTATTGTTCAGCCATTAGCTAAACAACTATCTGGGTTGAGAGTTACTGAAGGGATGGTTAAAGAAGTTGTTAGAGATTATAATCCAGATCCTACTACTTGGAGTGAACAAGATATGATGAAGTTAGCTAATGCATTACGTAAGAAAGCTAAACCTATGATTATTGCAGCAAATAAAGTTGATGTTCCTGGAGCTAAAGAAAACTTAGAAAGATTAAAAAAAGAATTCCCAGAATATACAATAATTGGTTGTAGTGCTGAAAGTGAATTGGCATTGAAAGAAGCGGCTAAACATAATTTAATTGAATATATTCCTGGAGAAAATGATTTTGAGATTAAAGGAGAATTAAGTGATAGGCAAAAACAAGCTTTAGAGTTTATTAAAACAAATTCTTTACCAACCGGAGTACAAGAAATTTTAGATGTTGCTGTATTTGATATTTTAGAAAGAATTGCAATCCATCCAGGTGGAGCAAATAAATTGGAAGATTCGGATGGGAATGTTCTACCGGATTGTTTTTTAATGAGAAAAGGTTCAACCGCCTTAGACTTTGCTTATCGTTTACATACTGATTTTGGAAAGAATTTTATTAGAGCAATAGATGTTAAAACTAAAAAAACAATTGGAAAAGAACATGTTCTAAATCATTTAGATATTATAGAGTTAATTTGTAGAAAATAATTTTAATAGATTAAGGCTCCAATAAATACCAAAGCATCTAAAATCATCCATGCTAAATACATATAGATAATTGGTTTTTCTTTGTGAACAATTCCGTATGAAAACCAAACAATTGCCCCGGCAAAATAAGTCCCCCAAGTTAATGCAGATACTCCTGCAGCGTTTTTATCTATCCAAATATTTTTTATTTGGGGTAATGTTAGAATTACTGTAACTAACCCAGCAAGATAAACTAATTTATCAAATAATTTTGTAGGTTCATTTTTCTTTTTTTTATGAATGTGATGTTGTGCAAATCCAGAATGTACCATATTTATTATTTTCTTTTTATCTTTTATAAATTTATTGTAAATCATAAGTCTTAAAAACAGTTTAATTTTTATTTTTTTATGAGTTTAGTAGAAAAATTTGATGGATTGTCTGATAAGACAAAATATTATTGTAATGCCTCTATGGCTTTTGTTAGTATGAAAGTTTTAGATCATATTTCTACAGTTATGTGTTGTAATAAACATGGCATTCAAAATGAATTTAATCCAGAAGCAAGACATTTAATGGAAGTTCATGGAATTGAGGATGGAATGTTAATCCATACTGTTGGGATTACCGCATATTGTTTAGGTGCAGCTTTTGTTTTAAATAGATTAGGTGAAAGTGTTAGTGAAAATTCAATGTTACAGAATTTGGGAAATATTGGATTAACAGTTGGAAGTATTTATGGTGCTGCGATTGTAGCCAATAATTTTATAAATTATATGAATTAGTTTGATTATTATGAAAACAATTTTAGGTATAGAAAGCACTGCGCATACATTTGGTGTAGCTGTAACTAGAGGAAAGAAGGTATTGTCCAATATAAAAAAAGGATATACTACTGAGTCTGGGGGGATTATACCTATGCAAGCTGCTAAGCATCATGAAAAACATAGAGATGAATTGTTAAATGAAGCTTTAAAAGCCGCTAAAGTTAAAATTGAAGATATTGATTTAATTGCTTATTCTGCTGGCCCAGGATTAGGACCTTGTTTAAGAGTTGGTAAAGAACTAACTAAAGAACTAAATGAAAAATATAAAATTCCTTTTATTGAAGTAAACCATTGTGTTGCACATTTAGAAGTTGCTAAAGCTTTAACTGAAGCAGCAAATCCAGTTTTATTATATGCGTCTGGAGCTAACACCCAAGTTATTGCATTTGAAGGAGGAAAGTATAGAATTTTTGGTGAAACATTAGATCAAGGAGTTGGAAATTTTTTAGACTCATTTGGAAGATATATTGGGCTAGGATTCCCAGGCGGCCCAAAACTTTCTATGCTAGCTGAAAAATCAAAAAATTATATTGAGCTTCCATATGTAGTAAAAGGAATGGATGTTTCTTTTGCTGGAATATTAACTAAATTGAAACAAATGTATGATTCAAAAAAATATAAAACTGAAGATTTAGCGTATTCGATGCAAGAAACTATTTTTGCAATGTTATTAGAAGTCTCTGAAAGAGCGATGGCACATTGTAATAAAAAAGAATTAGCCTTGGGTGGAGGGGTTGCTTGTAATTCTAGATTAAAAGAAATGTCTCAAATAATGTGTAAAGAGAGAAAAGCTAAATGTTTTATTCCTGAAAACCAATTTTTAGTAGATAATGCTGCGATGATTGCTTTAACTGGCGGAATAATGTTTGATGGAGGATATAAACCTAAGAAAAAAGATCCTGAAATATATCCTTACCAAAGAACTGATGATGTTAAGGCAACTTGGTGTTAAAGCCCTATAAATCCTTTGTCAAAGAGATCTAATAATTTATTTTGTAAATGTATCTTTAATTAAACCTAATAATTGAGGGTCTAAATCTCCTGCAACATTTCCTATTTCAGCCATATTCCTGTTTAGGTCTGCAATATTTGTACCCGCTAACTCTTCAACTAAAGTTCTAGTTTTTGCAGATCTTCCGCTTTCAAGAACATTTGTACCATATTTGAAAAAATCTATGTTACCTAATTCATCTAATTGGAGATGAATCACAGACTCTAACCCTTTAGCACTGTCACTCACTTGCTCTAGATTTCTAGTAAGGTAAATATCAAGCTGCCCTCCCCTTTTCTCTATACTTGTTACTATTTGAGTTCCTTGCCATACAACCTCACGAAAAGCTTTTTGACCTGGAATACGTTGTGCAGCCTCAATAACATACCTTAAAGGGGCATTTTTGCCCAATCTTATTAAATCTAATACTTTTGGGATATTTCTTAGTTTGGCACCCGTTTTTATTTCACTTAAACAAAAAAGGCATAACAATCTTTCCCCTCTGTTCATTGGCCCAAACTGGTCTCTGCCCCTAATTGCATCAAAAATTCCTTTAGCATCTCCTACTACAGGAGTAAAATCTGCCCCTGTTGACCCACTGTTTATGAATCCTTTTCTAAATGCAGCTTTAACTTCTGGGCTACTTTGTTCATATTCTAACATCATATCTGCAGTCCCAAACATATCATCCATTCCACTAGGATCAATTTTATTCATTGGATTGTTTGACACGTAAATATAAGGAAAATTGTCTTTAACTGGGTCAATGGAAATAAACTTCCCCAAATTAGAATCATAATATCTCGCCCCAAAATAATATAAATCTTGATCTAATTCTTTTCCGGTAAATGAAAATCTTTCTTGATTAAAAATTTCTTGGCCAAAGGGAAGAGATTTAGAATTAATATCCGAATTTAATCTATCTTGGTATTTGTATTCATCATTAACTGCAACTAATTTAGAACCTGCATAGAAATAAACTTCTTTTCCATAACTAATAGAAACGCTTTCCTTAGCAACATCAAATAGTTTTGGAATTGAAATTTCTTTAGCAAAACTAATTGGTAGACAAATAATTAATAATACTATAAATATCACCAAACTTTTCATAAGAATAATAGAGAAAAATATTATATAAATCCTTCGGCAAAAATGTCTAACAATTTATTTGTTTTTGTTTCAGGCAACTCAGTCCCTAAAACATAATTAATTTCTATGTCTGAGGCACCATAGTTGAATAAAGCATAATCTTCATAGCTCATCCCGGGGGAAGTTAGATCAAACGTGTATTCTTCATATTCTTGAGTTAATTTTCCTGAAGCGATTTTCGTGTCATCTTGGCCCCATATTTCAAAATAGGATTCTCTTTCTCCTTGACCTATTTGTCTCATGTATAAAGTCATAGAATTTATTTTTGTACTCCATCTTAACAATAAATATTCTCCCTCTTTGTTTTCATTAAGAGGCCCAAGAATAAGTTTTTCAGTATCTTTTATAAGTAACTCATTTAATTCTTCAGAAACTAATTGATCATGTTGGATGTTTAGAGTTGCCGCAACTAGAGGGGGTTTTCCTAAATTTTCTCCCTTTATATTTGTATTTTCAGTTGTAGCTAATACAATAAATAAAAAAAATAAAACCAATATCCCTAGGGTTATTCTTAGTTTTTCGTGGAGCATATACTTAATTTTGTTGGTTCATTATAAATAGTTTTTGTTTTTAAACACAAAATCCGTTGACACACCTATTTTCGCAAATATACCATTCACCTTTACAACGGTTGTTTTGCCCGCAATAGTATTCAATGACCATTTCCCCATCTGGGCTACAATGATCTTCAACTTTTTCGGTGAGAGAAATACATTCTCCTTTTTTAGAATAATCTATGTTATCGGTATCCCTACATAATTTTGGATCATATTCTTCAATAACTTCGGTGGGGTGTATTTCTTGAAAATCTTCACTCCCTAAATCACTAATTTTTGTAGTAAGTTTTGATATAACTGCTCCTGTCATTGAAAAATATCCTGAAAAAAAATCTCCTGTGTCCATTATTAAATCTGAAAAAGAATAAGCACTAACAAAAGGAATAGTTAATACTAAGATAATTGCTATTATGTAAAATTTCATTTTGAAGTTTTCATTAGAGCCAACATAAAATTCTTCATAAATTTAGCTTTTGCCCTTTCGTCTTCGTCCAACATCACAATTAATCTTCTATAAAACTTATTTTTATCTTCATAAGAAGGATCATAAACAAAAAAAGTTTCTTCTTCCATTTTTATTGAGAAAATCTACTCTTGTGATGTCTTGTATAGTTGTCCAATGCTATTAGTCCTTGTGCCAAATCTTTGTTTTGCTGCACTACCTCTTGGAGTTGTTTTGCAATTTGGTCTACTTCGTCTTTTGTAACGTCTCTTATTTCTCCAACATTCTTTGCGGCTTCTTGAAACATTAAAACTAAAGAATTTACTTTTTGGGATAATTCATTGATTGATTTTGTTAATACTAAATTAGTTTTCTGTGATAATACTGAAACTTCAATTAATTTTGTTATTTCGGAATCTCTTGGTTTAGTGGTTCCTGAATTTCTACATGCAGTTGAACACCATTTTTTTTGTCTTCCAGTTAAAGTTTTTCCACACTTAGCGCAAGATAAAGTCATATAATATAAATTTAGATAAGAATATAAAAAGGTTTCTACTTAATGGGCTTATTCTTCTTCATCAACATCAACTTGTTTCTTTTTTAATTCATCTTCCAAGTTAAGTTTCTTAAGTAGTTCTTTGTATCTATTTCTAATTGTAACTTCAGTAACACCGGCAACATCTGCAACTTCTCTTTGAGTTCTTTTTTCATTATTCATCACTGCTGCTACATATAATGAAGCTGCTGCAATCCCCGTTGGGCCACGACCAGAAGTTAATTCTGCTCTTTGAGCCATTTCAAGAATTTCTACAGCTTTACTTTGTGTTTCTGCTGAAAGTTTTAATTCACTAGAAAACCGTGGAATATAATCTACTGGATTAGAAGGTAAAATTCTTACACTTAATTCACGAGTTATGAATCTATATGTTCTTCCAATTTCTTTTTTATCAATTCCAGAAGCTTCTGCAAGTTCATCCAATGTACGAGGAATTTCATGTCTTCTACAAGCTGCATATAATGCACCTGCAACAACAGACTCCATAGATCTTCCACGAACTAATCCTCGTTGAACTGCTTGTCTGTATATTTCTGAGGAATCTTCTAAAACTGGGTTTGGAAGTTTTAAGTAAGATGAAACTCTTTTTAATTCAGCTAAAGCTAATTTTAAATTTCTTTCAATTGCTGTTGAAATTCTGTGTTGCCACTTTTGTAATCTCATGTATTTATTTTTAGATTTAGTATTTAATTTTAGAATATCTGCATCAGTACCAATACTAGTACCTAATCCACCATCAAATTTAGTTGCTGTAATCGGAGCTCCAGTTCTTCTTCTTTTATCAGCAGAATCAGAATCAAATTCTCTCCATTCTTGACCAAAGTCAATCATACGTTCTTCTATAACTAACCCACAATCCTTACAGATGATTTCTCCTCTTTCATCTTTGAACATTAGGTTAATACTGCCGCATTCAGGGCATTTTTTTATATAATTAGCTGCCATTTGGTTTCACCACCTACTGAAGGTTCAGTAAAGCTTATATAGTCGTTTCAGTTTTGGTTTATAAAGCTTTTGGTTTTTAGAAAGCTATTAATAGTCTAATTAATTGTGATTTTTAGTGAAAGTACGTGACCAAACCAAAACATGTTAAATATTTAGAACAATTTTCTGAAAGACTTGAAGATATGGATTTAAATCCTGGTGATGTTGTTGGTATGCTTGGAAACCATAACTCATGTATCCGATTACATTTAGTTGCTGATTCTGATGGGGGTTCTGAATTATTATCTTTTCAACCATATTATGTTGAATTGGTTTTAGGCCATGGAAAACCAGAATATATTGAAAGAGCATTTATGTATTATGGCCCAAAAACTCTAGATTCGGAGTCTAAATTATATAAAATTAATACCGGGACTGATTTACATAATTACGGATCTATACTTGAAGGTATGAATTTGCCTCCAGAAAGTGTTATCCCTTTAACTAAAGCCACTACATTAAGTAGGATAGTAAAAAGATTAGAAAGATCTGGATTGGGTCATAGTTTAAATAGTAAAACCTTAAGGATAGGACACTAAGACTTTAAATTGATTTAAATTTTTCAAAGCATTTAAATATATATAATTTTTTTAATGATTATGAAAAAAATAATCTTGGTGATTGGATTATTATTAGTTATTTCTATTTCGGGTTGTGAAAATTTAACTTCCCCACAAGAAAATTTACAAAAATTTAATTCAGATAGGGAATTATTAAATGCGTTTGAATGTATGAGAGATAATACTAGAGGATTTGGAGTAATGGAAGATACTAGTATGATGATACAAAGTGAAGCTGCTGCACCAAATGTTGCTGGGGGAGAGACAAAAGATTTTTCAGAAACTAATGTTCAAGTTCAGGGTGTTGATGAGGCAGATGTTGTCAAAACAGATGGAGATTATATTTATTATGTTACAGGTAACAAATTAATAATTGCAAAAGCATATCCTTCAGATGAAGCAGAATTAATTTACACTTCAGATTTTCAAGATTTTTATCCAAATGAAATATTTATAGATGGAGATAAATTATTAATTTTTGGTAGTGTAAACCACCAATTTGAAGTACAAAAAGAAATTTATCCTTATTATCCAATATACTCAAACAATATGGCAGTTAGATTGTTTGATATCTCTGATAAAGAAAATCCAAAATTATTAAGAAATGTTGAATTTGAAGGAAATTATTTAACATCAAGAAAAATAGATGATTATGTTTATTTTGTTGTGAATACTTATCCACAATATTATGATATTATGCCTTTGTGTGAAGAATTTGTTCCACAGTATTTAGATAATGGAAATAAAGAAGAAGTAGATGAAAAAGATTATGTACCAATTGCAAGATGTGTAGATATTGGTTATGTTGAACCATTGCAAGCAGAAAGTTTCTTTACTATCGCTTCTATATCCATGAAAGATGAAAAAGAAGATATTCAAAAAGAAGTTGTTGTTGGATCTGGACAAAATGTTTTTGCTTCTTTAGAAAATATGTATATTGCTCAAACAAGTTATCCTTATTATTCTAACTTTGGAAGAATTGTAGATGATTTTGTTGAAAAAACTTATGTTAGTAAATTTAGTTTAGATAATGGAAATATTAAATTTGTTGCTGAAGGAGAAGTTGATGGACATATATTGAATCAATTTTCTATGGATGAGTATGATGATCATTTTAGAATCGCAACAACTAAAGGGGAGATATGGAATAGTGGAGAAGAAACAATTTCTAAGAATAATATTTATGTTTTAGATAGTGAAATGAATTTAGTTGGTTCATTAGAAGATTTAGCCCCTGGAGAAAAAATTTATTCTGTTAGGTTTATGGGTAAAAAGGGATATGTTGTTACATTCAAGAAAGTTGATCCGTTATTTGTAATTGATTTATCAAATCCTAAAAACCCAAATGTTTTAGGTAAATTGAAAATCCCTGGTTATTCTGATTATTTACATCCTTATGATAAAAATCATTTAATTGGTGTTGGTAAGGATAGTGTTGAAGCTGCTGAAGATTTAAAAGATCAAAGAAGTTTAGATTTTGCATGGTATCAAGGAATTAAAATTGCTATTTTTGATGTTACCGATGTTGAAAATCCTGTAGAATTACATAAAATTGTTATTGGGGATAGAGGAACAGATTCACCTGCATTGTATAATCATAAAGCATTCTTATTTGATAAAGAAAAAGAATTATTGATACTCCCAATTACATTAGCAGAGTTTAAAGAAGGTTATGAGCCTCAAAATGATTGGGAATATGGCAATTATATTTTCCAAGGTGCTTATGTTTATAATATAAATTTAGAAGATGGTTTTGATTTAAAAGGAAGAATAACACATCAAGAAGATCAAGATTTTAATAAGTATGGATATTATTATTGGGGAGGAGCATATGATGTTCAAAGGGTATTATATATCAATAATGTTTTGTATACTTTATCTCAAGGAATGATAAAATTGAATAATCTAGACAATTTAGAAGAATTAAATAGAATAGAAATTGAAACAGGAAATGATTATCCAATACCTTATTATGAATAATTTTTTTATTCTTGAATTAATATAGCGTTAATAGACCCTTCTTGACCAGGTTTTGAAGTAATTCTTGCTTTACCTTTTGAAGTTTCAAAAACAGTTCCTTTTGTTAATATGTTTCTTCTAACAAAGTGTCTATTTGCTGGGTTTTCCAAAACTTTTTCTATTTTAACTTTAGAACTTTTATTAGTTTTTGGATCTAAAAGATTAACAGTATCAGCGACTAAAAGAACTTCTTTTCTGTCACCTGCTCTAGTTCTTAGTGACTTCTTTTTTTCTGCACCAAGTTTTGTATGTGTTGGATCTCTTCCTAGTTCGTGAGATCTCTTTTTTCTTAAATCTACATATCTTGATCCAGATACTTTTCTTCTTGATTTCTCTTGACTGATTGCCATTGTTTTTCTTGGAATTTGTTCTATTTATATATCTTTTGTTTTTAGAAGTTGATTAATTCCTAATTACCGATAAGTTTTTAAATAACTAGTTTTAGCTTTGTTTTATATTTTAGGGGGATTAAATTAAAATGGAAACAGAAAGTAGACCTTTGGACGCATTGAATAAAGCAAGAGGAAACAGAGTTATCTTAGAATTAAAAAATGGAAAACAATTAATCGGTACTTTGAAAGCCTTTGATATACATATTAATACGGTATTGGACGATGCTGAAGAAAGAGAAAATGGAGAAACTAAAAGAAAATTAGGAACTGTATTTGTTAGAGGAGATACAATTATACTAATTTCACCAGCATAAGAAAATGGCAAAAGGAACACCATCTATGGGGAAGAAAACTGGTAAAAAGAATTTTATCAGATGTAGAAGGTGTGGATCTCCTTCTTACCACATAAGAAAAAAGAAATGTAGCTCTTGTGGTTTCGGGGATACTCCTAAACTAAGAGTTTTCTCTTGGTTAAAGAAGAAGTAACAATGTTAATAAATGCTAGAACCCTAGGTTTTATGTTAAGTGTATTTTTTTTAATCGCACTATTTGTGCTTCTTTTTATGTGGGTTTCTAACTTAAGTTAAATAAACTAGAAAATAGAAATAGTAAAAATAACAAGCCACAAACTGCTGTTGATATGATTGCAATTTCTATTCCTTTAAGTTTTTCTTGTTTAATTTTGAATATTGAATAAATTCCTGTGAATAACCCAAAATACATTGAAAGACTTGCAAGATTCATAATTATACTTACTAATCTTTGTATATTTATTACATAATCTATTGCGATGAATAATATTGGTGATAATGAGATTATTGCATAAACTAATGATATTTTCGCCATATAATAATTTTTCTTGGATTTCATATTGATGCGATTATTAGGGATAGCACAGAAATTATTACTGCAGATATTGCTACACCTAACCCTCCTAAGTTTAATTCTTTTACTCTCATTATTGCATAGACTGATATTAAAATTGTAAAATAAGATATTATTGGAACAACAAAAGAGATTATAGCTAAAATAAATACAATGATCACACAGTCTGGTGTTCCCTCTTTCATAGTTTAATTTTTATTTTTGAGTTTTAAATAACTTTCTATCTTTAGAAAAATATAAAAGTTGATGTAATTGTATTCTTTTATGGCCCCATAGTCCAGTGGTTAAGATACCGCCTTGACGTGGCGGGGACGGGAGTTCGATTCTCCCTGGGACCATAATCTTTTTTAATTATATATCTTAGAAAAGAGAATTGTTTAAAAATAAATATCAACTTAACAAATTATGGCTAAAAAAGATACTTCTCCAAATGTTAAGACTTATATCATTACTTCTGCCCAAGCTTGTTATCATGAGAATAAAGATGGTGACAGACTGCCTTGGGGCGGGAGTAAAGCGAAAGCGGCACCGCATAAAAAACTTTTATCAGGATTCGAAACTTTTGCAGAAGAAAACGGTGCTGAATTAGTAATAGTTCCAGTTGCTGGGAAAAATACTAGAGAAGAGATCTTACATGAAGATTTAGAAGATAAGGTTGAAATATTTAGTGGAGAAAGATTAAGATTAAATCAAAATTTAGAATTGAGAGATATTGTTGTTCCCCCTCAAAATGTAGATCCTACTACAGGAAAGGCAACTTTAGTTAGTAAGTATAATTCATCATTAGTAATTCCACACACAAAACAGAGAATACTTCCAGTTCCGGTGTTTAATTCTGATTTACCAAGGTATATTTATTCAACTGGAGCAGTTACTTTACCAAACTATAATGTTGCAAACCATAGGGGCGATACTGCAGAGAGAAATCATGTATTTGGGGGATTAGTTGTTGAAGTTATTGATAATGTTTTTTATAATGTTAGAAATTTAAGAGCCTTGAAAAATGGGAAATTTGTAGACTTAGGTATGGAATTTGATGGAGATAAGTCTCCAAATAAAGTGGGTGTTGATACCTTAGTTTTAGGAGATATTCATTGGGGGGATCATGATGAAAGAACTATTGAAGCAAATTATGAAATGATTGAATTCTTTAAACCAAAAAGAATTATTTTACATGATTTCTTTAATGGCCATAGTATTAATCATCATGAAAAAGATAATGTTCTAACTAGAGCAAGGGAATTTAATCGAGGTAGATTATCATTAGATGAAGAATTAAGAGCAGATAGGGAAGAATTATTGAGATTATCTAATGCTGCAGGAAGTAAAACCCCTATTTATGTTGTAGCTTCCAATCATCATGAATTTTTACCAAGGTATATCAATGAACTTGCTTGGGCAAAAGGAGATTTGTGGAATGCGGGAATTGGTGCAGAATTATTGTCAAGTGCAGTTAGGTTAGGAGTTCCTGAAAAAGAAATTGATGATGCTTCATACTTAATTGAAGAAGGAATGAAAAGGCATGGTTCTCTTCCGGATAATATTAATTTTTTAAGATTGAAAGATAATTTACGAAGACATGGATACCAATTAGCTAGTCATGGACATAAGGGAAGTCATGGTTCAAGGGGAGGAAGTGCAAAAGCTAGATCTGTTGTTGGTGGGGGAAAAAGTATAAGTGGCCATAGCCATGCAATGGAGGTTTTCGGAGATACGTATATTGTAGGAACTTCAACCCAATTAGATTTACCTTACACTGCTGGAGGGGGTTCTGCTTGGATTGCAGCAAATGCAGTTTTGTATGATAATGGAACAGTCCAAATGCTTCCAATAATTGGTGGCAAATGGAAGGCACAAAAATAAACATTTTTAATTTTTTTATCTTCGGATTTATGATTTTTTTATCAAAAGGTTTATAAATATAAAAAGGCGGTTTTCTAGTAATGCAAAAAAGAGGGCAAGTAACTGTTTTTATTATTCTTGGAATCGTAGTTTTGGTAGCAATTGCATTAGTATTTATGTTTAGATCTGAGCTAGTTAGTCAAGATTTTGAATCGGAAATGAATTCAATTATTGTGCCTCAACAATTAGTACCAGTAAAACAATATTTTGATGCTTGTTTAATTGATGTAGCGGAAGAAGGAATTATGGTTTTAGGTGAGCAAGGAGGGTATATTAAAATCCCTGAAGATATTACTCCAAGATTTGATAATAATATTTATTCTAATTCTTTAGAATTGTCTAAAGGTTCTGATGTTGCTTATTGGTTTTATGAAAGTGCTAATGGTATAGAAGAAGAACAGATCCCAACAAAAAAAGATATGGAACTACAGCTAGAAGAATATATTAGTAATAATTTTCAAAGATGTTTTTATTTTGTAGATGATTTCGAAGATGAAGGATTTGAAATCGAATTACCAACTGCTGATGCCACATCAGAAGTAACAATAAATAGAAATAATGTTCAAGTAAAGGTTAATTCAGATGTTCTTGTTTCTTTGAAAGCAGTAAGCAAAAATTTAGATAAACATATGGTAATCGTAGATTCTAGGTTAGGCGAATTATATGATTTAGCAATAAAAATTATGGATAAAGAAAATAAAGAAATGTTCTTAGAAGAAAAAACTATTGATATGATGGTTGCCTATGAAGATATCCCTTTTTCAACAACAGAATTTAGTTGCGAGAGAAAACTTTGGCAAAAGAAAGAAGTAGTTGAAGATATGAAGGGAATTTTTAGTACAAATATAGCTGCATTAAGATTAAAAGATTTATCTGGTTCTGCATTCTTACCTGGAAGTACTGATTATTTTGAAGTTGATGTTGAGAAACCTCAATATGTTTCTGATGTTTTTATTTATTCAACTAATTGGCCTATGGAAGTAGATGTTAGTCCAACTAGAGGAGAAATATTAGTGGGCGATCCTTTAACACAACAAGTTCCTGAAATAAGTAAATTTTTGAATTTATTTTTCTGTTTGAATAATTACCATTTTGTTTATGATATAAAATATCCTGTACTAGTTAGTTTATCGGATGAAACAGGATTTAATTTCCAATTTGCTACAATGGTTAAGATAGATAATAACCAACCAAGGGCATTTAATCAAGAAATCTTAAATTATAATAGTGCAGATGATCTAACTGAAAATTTATGCGATAAAGCGGTAAAACCAGTTGAGATAGCAGTTTATGATTATGAAAACTTTGGAGATATTGCTGGGGCCAGTGTATTGTACAAATGTTTCTCAAGTACTTGTTATATTGGTGAAACAAATGAAAATGGAATATTGAAAGCTAATTTTCCTCCATGTTTAAACGGATTAGTTATAGCGCAAAAAGAGGGATATGAGGTTGGTGGAGAATTATTTTCTTCTAATGATGGAGAATCAACTAGTGTACTTTTAGATCGACATCAAGATTTAAAATTAAATATGATGGCTGTAAGGTTAAGTGATGGCTATACTAGTGATGTTGGACTACAACAAGCAATAGTGCAATTTGAAAATTTAGATAATGGTTATATGACTATGGTAACCCAAGAAGATGAATTTGTTAAGTTAACTAATGGGGATTATTTAGTCACTGCTTATTTAATGACTCCTGCTGGAGAAGAAATTACGCTTGGTGCAGATAATGTATTACAATGTGTAGAAGTTCCAAAACAAGGAGTATTAGGATTATTTTTGAAAGAAGAAAAATGTTTTGAATCTGATTTTGATGGCGGTATATTAGAAGATGTTATTGCGGGAGGAGCAATATTTGAGTGGAGTGTTGATGGTATAAGTGTTCAAAAAGAATTAACAATTTATGTGCCATATGAAAAGATTCCAAGAACTCAAAATGAAATGTTAGAAGTATTTAATAATATTAATACCAATAAAGATAGTATTAACTTTAGGTATCCTGAAATAAAATGAACAAATCAATAATAGCAATATTTTGTATATTTTTAATAATCAGTTCTCCAGTTAGTGCGGTCTTTGGGTTTTATGGAGATGAAAATGATCCTCAAAATTTGGGGGAAGCATTAGTTATTAATGTTGATCATATTGAACCAACCCCAATAAGGTCTGATTATTTTCAGAATAGAGAGTTTAATGCTTATGTTTTTTTGAATGGAAAAACTTTAGGCACTATGTTATTTGGAGATAATCCTCCTGAAAATGCTCCTTTTTTTGGAGATATGAAAATAAAAAATATTCAATTGACTCCTAATAAAGAGTCTAGCCAATACATTGCTGGAATAAGTAGTATTGTTAGACCTAAAGGGGAAGAGATAGTTATTGATTCTAATGGAAACATAAATCTTGGATACACAAGGGTTAGATTTAAAAAAATGTCTAATGAAGCTGAAGTTCCAGATACAATAGATATTGATGTTAGTGCAAGAATTTATTTTGATGTTGATACTGGATTTGGAAGTTTTGGAACTCAAAGTTTGAACTTGAAACAATATCCTAATGAAGATGTTTGGAAAGAAAATGGATTAGAAGAAAGTAAAATTTGGGGTGGAAGAGGGTATTTAAGAGTTGTTGAAATAAGTGGGAATAGTGCAACAGTTCAATTATATGATGGTGGATTAAAAAAAGTTTTGTTAAGTGGAAGTGAAAAATTAGTTTCTGGGGATGAGGCTAAACAATTCCATTTGCCTGGTGCACCAACTTTATTGGAGAATTTTTTAACAATAAAACTAGATAGGATTAGTAGGGATCCAAATACTGCAAAATTAATTGTTGAAAATTTAGACACGAAAACAGTTTCTACAACAAATGTTGTTAAAGGAATGAAACCATTCACAGGCAGTTCATGGGAAGTAAAAGAAATTTATAGTGATAGAGTTGTATTCGTTAATGAAGACGGAGATCAAAAAATATTAGATTTGGCTAGATTAAGCGCAAGTACAGGAGATAATCCATGTCAGAACTTTGGTAGCTTAGACACAAATAAAATAGATGAAGCAAGTAGTTCAGAATTATATTGCGAAGCAATTAGAGAATATCAAAAAGCAATAGATTTCGATCCAGTAAATAAAGATTTAATATATCAAAGTTATATTGGAATTGCAAAATCTTATGATGGACTTTCTGCAAGTGAAAGAGCTTTAGAATATTATCAATTAGCAAAGAATACTAATCCCACAAAATTTGAACAAGAGTATAATATGATTTTTGAAGGAGTTCAAAGAAGAATAAAAGAAAAGTTTAATTATTTTATATTAGATGATAATGTTGTTAGTTTGGAGAATATTGATATCGGTGGAGAAAATAATAAAGAATCTGTTACTTATTTTGAGAAAGATTATCCTAAAACTTTAATAACTAAAAATATTGGAGGTACACTTATTGCTGGAGCAACTGACGAAAGTGGGAACAAATATAATTGGATCATAACTGGGATTAGTCCAAATAGTATAACCATTGAACAATCATTTATAGGCACTGGGACTAGAACTTTAACAAAAGAAACAAGAACGATTGATATTAATAAAGAAACTCCCGTTCCTGCGGATAGTGGTAAAACTAAAGTAATCTATATTGATGAAATAACTATTTCTGAGAGTGCTATAATAACTATTTCTCCTGGGACAAGAAATAATTATGGTACTTCTGAGTTTACTATCCATGTACCAATAGAAAAAAGATTATGGGATTGGACTCCAGAAGAAATTGACAAATTAATTTCTTCTACTGAAAAATCTATGGTAAATTTAGATAAAATAATTGATAAGTTAGGAAATGTAATTAAAACTTGGAAGCTTGTTTGTTTTAGTACTTTTGCAATATTAAGTGTAAAAAATGCATTTTTCAGAAATCCTGCAAGTAAACTTGCTCAGGATCGTGCAAGGGAAAACTGTTTAGCTTCAACTAGTAGCGCAGTGGGTACTTCTACGTATAATGAATGTTATAATAGCCAAGAAACACAAGATCAAATAAAAAGAGATACTGAATCTTCTAAAGCAGCATTAGATGATACAAAAGAGATAATGGATGAATTTAGTTGGGAAAGTGATGATCAAAAAGGTACTCAAGCTAGACAAAGAGCTGCAGAAGAATTGGATATTTCTGAAGAGGATTTAATATTATTAAATAGATACCAAGGATTAACAACTGAAGAATTATCTCAAATGATTCACAATAAACGTGCGTGGGATGATCAAACAGGATTAGATTCCTGGACTGGTGAAAAATTAGAAAGTGCAAGAAAAATTGATAGTGCAGTAAAAGCAGAGATTGGAGGAAGAAAACTTTCTGAAGCAGAAAGAGCAGTTATAGAATTCAAATATATAAGTGCATCAACTAGTTCTCCTGAAACTTATAGTTCTCAACAATATAGACAAGATAAGGATGAAGCAATTAATGATAAAATTGACTCACAGTATAATAATCCAGAAAGAGTTACCGGAAAAGATAGAGAACCCTTGCCAATAAGAACCGAAGATGGAAGGCAATATGTTTACATTGAAGAAGGTGGAGAAATACAAAGAATTGAAGTTTTTGAAGCTAGAGGACCAGATGGCGCAACTATAGAAGGGTATTATCATGAGCCTATAAAAAATAAAATGTATTTGGGTGGAACAGTTCTTAATAATTATATGATTGGTTATCAAGGTGCAACTACAATACAATATGATAAAGACACTAAAAAACCAATATCGATCCCATTCCAATATCGGACTAATGATTTTTCAGATTCAATAAATAGTATTTTAGGGTATGGAAATTATATAATTGTTGATGAATCCGCAGCATACCATTATTCAATATGGAACCCTGGGCCGGATGGAGTAATAAACACAAGAGATGATGAACCAGTTATTACTTCAAGTCAGCTTCAACCAGAAAATAGATTAGCAGGGTATAGTAGATTAGCAAGTGAAGTTGAAAGAGCATATACTCAAGCTTCAGTTGGAAGCGGAAAACAAGGAGAAAGTATTACAGTTAGAGGACAAAGATATGCTACAAATACTGCAGTAAGTAGTATTGCTAGTGCCCAAGGAAATTGTGAAGATATTATGACTCCAGGTGATTGTAAAATCTTGTATAATGTTTGTGATCCAGTTATGTGCCCCCCTTCTAGGTTTAATTTGGGAGGAAGATGGAATGTTTTAGGTACAGGGAGTGTTGTTCAAAAAGGAATTATTGGTAGTTTAGTTTTAGGATGGGGGAATGGAGATTTATTACCAATTTGTTTAACTGGGATACATGCAGGACTAGAAAATATTTATAGTATGCTCGGGAGTTTTAGAGATTGTCTAGAAACTTCGAGGGTAAGTGGGGAATCAGTTGGGGTATGTAATGAAATTAGAAGTTTGTACATGTGTGATATTTTATGGCAAGAAGCTTTAGCATTAGTAAACGTTGCTGGTAAATTGAGTAGTTGGGTCAGTACAACCATTTTAGGAAAGTCTGGTGGAGGAGAATATAAGTTTTGGGATTCAAGTTGGAGTAAACTAGGTAGTTCAGTAAGTTTCTTCACAAAAGATTATGCAAGTAGTGCTTTTGCAGCATTCACTGCAAGATCTACTGATGAAATTGGTAGTGAGATATGTAAAGCAGCTATATTTGGAAAATTCCCTGCTGGTGGAGATTTGTTAGGACAACTAACTTCACCCGAAAGCCCACCTCAATTCACTGGGTGGTTTGAAGAAGATAGGATTACTGATGTAAACTTAGATACTGGCATTGTAACTTCTTCAGATGTTGGAACAGGACAATCAGCTTATAGGATATATTACCATATTTATGCCGGGAGGGATAGAGATATAACATACAGAGTTATTTTGAAAAATATTGCAGGACAAGTAATTCCAGTTACAGATGAAAATACCTTAACATCTGGACAGAAATTTTTAAAGAAGGGAGAAACTATAGACAAAAGTTTTGTACTACCTAATTTACCTCCTGGGTTTACTCAGATGTGTATTATAATTGATCAATCAGAACATTGTGGGTTTGGGAGTATTTCAAGTAGTTTCAGTGCAGAATATTTAAAACAACAGATTGTAGAGGGTTCTGTAGGAAAAATAGAAAGCGTTGAAGACTGTGTTCCTGAACAAGCAAGTTATATTCCTGGAGCATTCACTTCCGGAGTTAGAAGAGTTTGTTCAGTTTATGATCCAGATAGTGCTGGTGATGAATGGGAATATGTGGGTACTTGTGGATTTGATAAACAAGGTAGAAATTTAGGTAATTGTTATTTGTATGCTAAAGGAGTAAAACAATCAATAATAGATAGCCAATATAATTTGGGAACTGTTTTGGGACAAGAGGTTGGGAATGATACTTATGTAGACAAGGAAAAAGAATTTGAAGTGTATCTTGCCGAAAAAGCGAATACTGAATTTGAAGAAATAAAACAAGCAAGTACTCAAGCTACAACTACTGAACAAAAAGTTCAAGTTATTACAAGATATCATAATTTTGCTGCAAGAGCTCCAACTAATGATATGTCATCTGAATCATATTATAATGTTGGAGAATTAATGCGGAATTTAGCAATACAGACATTTGTTAAAGAAGGTGTAAAAAGGATTGAAGCAACGGCTTCTTCGTGTAATATTGAGTATGATAGTGGTTCTGGAATTTATGATGATGCAACATTTTTATGGACTGGAAGTAATTGGTATATCAAAGCAAAGAAAACAGAATTAAAAACAGATTCTATAGGGACGAATGTTATAAGTTTAAATGTAGATATTAGAACTGAAGAGGATTGTAATGTATTAGAAAACCATAAAGTATCAATATATGATATATGTAAATTTTTAGTTGGAACTAATTTTGAAAATGGAATTAAAAAAATAACTGAAATTGCAAATGTAAATGATGTTAATCTTAAAGTTATAAAAGATGATGGGAATAAATATGAACCAAAAAAAAGAATGATTTCTTCTCAAACAATAATAGACCTTTGTTTGAGTGAAAGGATTACAAGTCCATCTGAAGAGTTTGCAGGACTTATTGGTAAACCTATAGAGATAGAATGCTCTGTTTATAGTGAATTAGCTGGAAAAGATGTTAAACAAACTATTTACTTCAATGATGGAGTAATCAATGTAGACAGCACAACAAAAAGCGTTTCAACAATGGATGAACTTACTGAATTTGTTAGTGGTGTTTGTTATAATAATGGAAATTTTGATTATATTAAAATAAAAAAACCTTCTGAAAATTATGAAAGAACAATTTGGAAGAGGGATGTAGAAGAAGGATTGATTAATATTAATAATTGGCTCAAAGGTGTTATTTTAGGAGAATTTGTTGAACAAGGTGGAGAAGTTAGTGTAACCCAACATCCTGCATTTAATTTAAAATTATATAGAGAAGGGGGAATTTTTGGAATTGACACTAAAGAAGATTATACATTTATTTGGAATGGTTTTATGTTAGAAAAAATGATTAAATCACAAGGTAATCCAGATGAATTGTTAAATATTATTGATTGGACCGTTGCACTTAACGTTATCTGGTTAACGTGGAAGGAAGAATGGAGAGATGTGAAAAAAGTTGAGTTTTGGTGTGCGGACAGTCAAATAACAAAGACTTATTCAATCCCAATTGGACCATTGTCTATTGATGCGATTGGAACTGAGTTTAAGAAATGGCTTGAAGATAGTTCAAATGCTTGTGGGGGAAGGGTAGTTACAGGAGATATACAAAGTGCTATACAATTAGCAAAATCTGAAGTTATTGTGAATAGAAAATGTGATTGTGGAACAAGTTGTGATAATTATGCTAAATGGATTGAACAATATTCTAGTGAAAATGGAGTAGATCCAATATTAATCCTTGCTTTAATGATGCAAGAAAGCCAATGTAGAACAGATGAAAGTTCTACTAGTTCTCATGGTTTAATGCAAATAAATTCAAGATATCATTGTGACAAATATGGTTTGTCTGCGGATCCAGCAGAATGTGCAACTCAACTAAAAGAAAAGCCTGAAATTAATATTAGACTTGGTGTAGAAATTTTAAAATCATTTTATGATATATATAACACTAAAGGATTAGAATTTAATGGATGTAATAAGCAAAAAACCTATTATGGTTGGGAAGCTGCATTAAGAGCATATAATGGCCCGGGATGTGATCCTAGATATCCTCAACAAGATGATTTTGTTGAAAATGTTATGGAAAGATATAATTATTTACTCCAAAACTCTGGAAGTCCAACGGATATTGTTTTATCAACAAATCCTATTGCTAAGAATGCTCAAGAAGAATATTTAGCATGGGGACAAGGAAGTAAAGATGAATGTGAAGCAGGAATGCAAGATGAATTAACCAATTATTGGAATTCTGTAGGTTGGAATAAAGATACTTGGACATGTGATGACCAAGCTTGGTCTGCAGCATTTATTTCTTATATTATGCAAGAATCTGGGATAAATTTCCCATTTAATTCTGCCCATTCAAGATATTTTATAGATATAAAAGAAAATCCAACAGAATATGATTGTAAAACTTATGATGTGCAAACGGATTTAGATAAAATAAAAGTTGGAGATATATTATGTTCTAATAGAGAAGGATTATCTAAAACATATAGTACCTTGGTTCGAGGAGATGTAGGTCATTGTGATGTTGTAATTGATGTAAGTAGTGGTGGAGTAAAAATAATTGGTGGAAATGTAGGAAATTCTGTAAGTGAAAGAACTGTGACTAGATCTAAAATACAAATAAAAGGTGCAGATTCATATTATGGATTTATTTCTTGTAATGTTTAAAAAAATAATGCAGGCGACAGGGTTCGAACCTGCGTAGGCACTGAGCCACTAGGTCCTAAGCCTAGCCCGTTTGACCGCTCCGGCACGCCTGCTTAATAAAGATTCTTGACAGGATTTGCTTTAAAAAGGTTACTAAAAAGAAAAAGTTATTTAGCTGCTTTTAATGTTTCAACTAAATCAGACTCAGGATATCTTCTCCATGTATCTGGGATTTTCATAGATTGTCCGTGTTTATATTGAGGACAAGAAGTTTCATTGCCTTCATACTTACAATCTGTTCCGTAATCACTTGAATGACATTTTCCTTGATATGGGCAGCTCATTTTAGAAAAGGGAATTCTGCATTATTTAAAAAGGTAACTAGATTTATAAATAGATCAATTTTTCTTTTAAATATGGAAATATTAACCAATTTCATGGATCAGCATGGATTATTGGCATTTTTTATATTGATGTTATTTAATAATGCAACTGGCCTTATCCCTGGGGGAATAGTTTCACTTGCCGCTGGTTCTTTTGCCTATCTTACTGAATATAGTTTGATAGACACAATAATGGTAACAACAATGGGGAGTATTATTGGTGCTTTTTTTCTGTATACATTAGGACGTATTTTTGGATATAATTGGATATTAAAAATAAAACCAATTCGAAAGTTTATAACAAAAAGAGAATTAGACTTAATTGCTGAAAGGCTTAGATTTGATGGGGCACATTGGGGAAGCATATTTAGATTTTTACCATCTATTGGATTATTAGTTTCTTTACCTGCGGGAATGATACGAATGCCTGCATGGGTATTTTTCTTTTATACAACAATTGGAGTATTAATTTGGGCATTAATTTGGCAGATACCCGGATATTATATTGGAATAAGTTTTGCAAAATATGGGTACTATATCTCTGGATTTTTATTCTTAGTTTCAATATACTTTTTATTTGTATTTAGAAGAATATTACAAAAAATAATTAAATCTTAATTTCTTCGTTTTTCTACTATATTTTTTAATTTAGAAGAAATAAAAAGTTGGAAAAGCATTATTGCAGTAAAAAATAAGAAAAGATAATTAAAACTAAAGTGAAGTAAAATTATTGCTGAAATGAATGTTGCAAAGTAAGTACCAGTATTAACTGTCGTATTATAAGGACCATAAAATCTATCTTGTTGACTTTTTTTGACTATATGGAAGAAATATGCCTCTGTTGTTGGTTCTACCATTGAAATTGGAAAACTTGCAAAGATTAGTAAACCGAATAGTAAATAGATATTTGTAACAAAAAAACAAGCTAAACATATTGCTGCAAAAATTGAATAAGCAATTATAAAGAATTTTTTAAATCCAACTCTACTACAAACATTACTAAAATAATATTCAGAAATAACTGGGGGAATAATAATTGCAAAAAAGAAATACCCTAATACTTTTTCTCCAAGTCCTAAATCAATTATTCTCATTGGCATATAGATATACATAAAAGCCCACCAAAAAGATACTCCTGAACCTAGAATATAACAGATTACTCTTTGTTTATCACTGAAAAAATCTTTAAAAACTTTTAAGATATTTCCATCAATATTTTTTGTAAGTTTATCATCCCTTATCCCAAATGACTTGAAAATTGTTATTGTTATAAGTATAAAAAAAGCAGAAATGATAAAAATAATATTAAGCCCATACAAAGAAGAAACATATCCTGCAATTAATGGTCCTATGATCCAAGCTAGATTTAAAAATGTATAAATTGCTCCTTCATTTGTAGATAATGAAGAAGTGTTTTTTGTTTTATTTCTTACCATTAATCCAAAAGTAGTTATTCTTAAACTTGCCATTACTGAAATAACTAATCCTAAAAAAATAACTAAATAAAGATTAGGAATCAATCCAAATAATAAATAAGAAATAAAATAAGTAGTTAAAGCAATTATATATAATTTTGATTTACTTGTTTTTTCTATTAATGGGATTATAAAAAAATAAGATAATACTCCTACTATAGTAAACAAAGATGCCAAAAACCCAACATAAGATGGATTGTGTAAGAAAGATTCAAGATAAACGGACCATATAACTCCAATTAAAGAAAATGCCAATGCAGAAAAAAATACTGTAAACCTAAGTCCTTTTGTTTGTAATTTAAACGGAGTTTTACCCCTATGACTGAACATGCTTTTATTTTAGAATTCTTGATTTTTAAACTTTGTTATGGTTTTTGCATTATTCAAAATTGATAGACTCGCACCAATCTTTTTTTAAAATAGCAATTGTAGTTTTACTAAGTTCTCTTCTTGTGCCATCAACCATGTATATTATAGAACAAGAGTTATTTTGTTTGTCTATACCCATACTAAGAAGTCTATGATTCATTGAACCTCCATTTAAGGTTTCATCTAAATCTTTTAGTGAAATAATTTTATTTGTTTTTATAGAAACTTTTCTACGATAAGTTCCTATTCCCTTTCTTTCGAAATACTTATCTGTAAAAACTACAGCCCAAACTAAGGAATATATAATTACTCCTACTAAATATTGACCTAATCCTATAATTAAACCAAATATAGAAAAAATCCAAATTCCGGCAGCAGTCGTAAACCCAAATATTTTATCCGTTGTTTTTATCAATGCACCCGCCCCAAGGAATCCAATTCCCGTGACAATTGCTCCTAGTAATGGTAATGGATTTTCAGGAGCAATTATTTTTGAAATTATAGATAAACCACAAGCCCCGACTGAAACAAAAATAAAAGTACCAAATCCTATTGGTTTATGAGATTTTTGTCTTTCTAGGCCAAAAATTAATGCAAGAAAAAAAGTTATTGAAAACCTTATAATAATACTAGTAGTGTCCATTGCATTTAACGTGAATTAGATTAGTTATATAAATTTTCTCCTTGTAAATAGCCTTGGACGGGAATTGAACCCGCGACCTCGGCATTACCAATGCCGTGCTCTACCGACTAAGCTACCAAGGCAAGTAAAAATGAATGAGGGAGAAGGGATTCGAACCCTCGTAGGCACTGAGCCACAGGATCTTAAGTCCTGCCCATTTGACCAGACTCTGGCACCCCCTCATATCTTAAACAATGGAAATTATATGATTTATAAAATTAACTAAAAACTTTTATAAATATGGGGATACTCCTTTTATCATGAAAAAACTGTTGCTAGGTGGGCTAACTGCTTTATTAATTGGTGCAAGTACCCCTACTTTGAGTGCAGGTATTGAAGAAAAAACTCATTTTCAAGGCTTAGAACAAATAGATGGACTAACGACTCAAGAAAGATGTTCTGTTGGATATGCTGAAAGTTTAGTTTCTAAAAAATATTTATTACCAGAAATATATTTTTATAGTACTAATTTTGTTAGAGAACAGGTTGCAGAAAAAGCTCCGGAAATCATAGATAGTTTCGAAACAAAATTTCTTAGAAATAATCCTAAATTTGATTATGGTCATTACTTTGTTTTCTTACCAGATTCAGAAGATTGTCGAAATCTTCCTTTAGAAGAAATGTGGTTTGTCCCATGTGAAGATCCAATTGTTAGAGAAACTTTAAGAGATATTGGGTATATTTATTTTAATAGTTTAGATCAAGATGAAATAAATAGATTAGTTAATACATTTGACGATGTAGACTTTATTGGAGGTAAAGGAGATGTAATGACTGCGCATCCTTCATTTTATTCATATTTCTATTCCCTTGGTGGGGAAAATATTGATTTTGAATCTGCAGTAGATATGGCTAGGGAACAATTTGCTTCTACTTTTATTTATCACATCCTTGGATATAATTACAAACAAGATGATGATTTGTTTAAAATAAAATTAAATAATGTTGAAAGAGTGTTAGAAAGATTTAGATCTTCTTCAGAATTTCCTTCATCCTTACAAGAGTAGTTTTTTCTTCAATTCCTTTTTTTACTTGTTTAGAGTATATTTTATATCTTCTTTTAATCTCATTTTTTGCAGCTTCTCTACATATTTTGTCATTGGTTATTCCTAACTTTGCCATATTAACTCCCATGTCAGTAGGAGATTTGTAACCAAATGGATTTTTTTCTTTTGTTATTTTTTCCATTAAATTTTTTAATATTGTAAAATTTTCTATATCTCTATTGTAATTAATTGCATTAATTTTGTAAGCTTTTTTGTGAAAAGGATCAATCATATTTATATCTTGTAAATCTGCTGTTGCAGCTTCATATGCAATATTTATTGGATTATTTAATGGAATGTTCCAGATTGGGAATGTTTCAAATTTTGCGAATCCTGCTTTTATTCCTTTCTTTCTTTCTTTGTATATTTGTGAAAGTGCAAGGGCCATTTTTCCTGAACCACTAGCAACACCTGTGATTATTGTTAGTTTCTTTTTTGTGGGTATATATGGTTGTTTTTTGTATTCTTCAATAATTTTTTCGGTGTCTAATGGATATCCTTCCATAGCTTTTAAGAAATAAACATTTATTCCTTTTTTTTCTAGTTTTAATTTTAATAATTCGGCTTTTTTTTGTTTTTGATACATTGTTATTACAACATATTTTACTTTTAACCCGAATTTTTCTATATCTTCTAAATCCCTTATAGTTTGTTTATCATGTGTTAAATTAGAATCCCCTAATTTGTAACCTTTTTCAATAAAATTGGCATTGACACAGTATATTATTTCTGCACCATTAAGTTGTTTTAACAAATCTATTTTTGTTGTTAAATTATATCCTGGAAGAACCCTTGTTGCATGATAATCATAAAGTAATTTTCCTCCAAACTCTAAGTATAATTTTTCAAATTTGTCTATTCTCTCTAGAATTTTCCTTTTTTGTGCTTTTATATATTTGGTTGCGTCAAAGCCTACTTCCATCATTAAAATTAAAATTATTAGTATTTAAATTATTGGGAAACTAAAGCTTCTGCCGAGGATTGAACTCGGGACCTCCACTTTACGAAAGTGGCGCTCTGCCAACTGAGCTACAGAAGCACAGTTGAGCTACTTAGGCTCTTTTTGACAATCAGAACATATTGGTTTTCTTTTCTCATATGTGCCTTTAATCTTACCTAAGAAGGTCTCTTCTATATTATTATTACATTTAGAACATTTCATTATTCTTGTGTATAATCGTAAGTTTTATATATAGTTTATTGTTTGAGATCCTGACTAATAAGTGGTTACAAAACGAAAAGTTTATAAATGTTTCATTGTGACTATTTAATAGAGGTAACATTAACCCTGATGGGAAAAGAATGGTATCTTATAATAAAATAAGGAGAATTTAAGAAAAATGGCTATACAAACAAATGTAACAAAAGGTACACTTAAACAAAACAGAAAAGTAGTTGTACAACATCAAGTTGCAGAAGCACCAACTTTGAGTGTTTCTATTTACGAACCTAAAACTGTTCATGCAGAGGGTATTGCTCATCAAGATGCTACTTACAATGTAAGTGCTTCAGGTAGGCGCAGTTCCATTCTGGAAAAGATCAGCTAAAGTGAGTGAAACAGGTTTTACAGGTGCAGTTTATGCAGCTTTAAATGCTTTCCATAATGCTTACCACACTGGTGGAATCACAGCTGAACAAGCTGCTCAAGCAAATGGTGCAAGACAAATGTACAATTCTGCAAGAACACAAATAAGTGCACTTACAGGAAATGTTGCCCAAAGATTATTCGGTGGAAAAAAGACTGTTATGAGAAGTTCAGTAGAAATTCCAGTAGAAAGTTTATCAGCTGAAGATTTGGAAGATAGATTATAAATTTGAGTAATTTATTACTCTTTTTTATTTTATTTTAAAAAAATGGTTAATATTCAAACAAATATAAATGAAGGTAGTGTAAGAGAAAAGACAGTTACAACTATCAATTATGATGTTCAACATCCTACTTTTAATGCAACTTTATCAAGACAACCAATGTATTCTTTTGTAGTTGGTCGTGGAATCCATACAGATATGTTTGGTCTTTATAGAGATGGTAGCGGAAAAGAAATTATTGCAGATGAATTAAACGTTTCATTTGAAGAACCTACTTGGGTGGAAAGATTAAAAATTGCTTTAGCAATATTATTTCCAAGTTTTGGAGAAAAATACGGCGCAACTTTAACCAAATATGGATTAAAAAGCGAAGAAATCCGAGCATTACAACCTGAAGTAGATAGATATAATACTCAATGTGGTATTGGTATTCAATGTGAATATGCACATCCAATTTCTAGAGAAGAAAGAGTTATTCCTACTTCACAAGCAAGTTTAGTAGACAAACTTTAATTTTTTATTTTTCTTCAGCAAAATATTTTTCTACATAAAATCTTAATAATTGTTTTGCTTCTTGGATACAACTTTTATCTTGAATGCCAATTTTAGTTCTTTTTTGTAAGCCTTCAAAATCTCTAACCCCATCTAATACTGCTTCTTCAATATCCTGATCAGTTATTTTAAGGATTTTATCTATGATTTTTATTTTATCTTTTTTTATTTTATTTATTTGACCTGTTTTTTCATAATAATCATTTATTGCAGCTCTAAGTGCTTTATCTGCTAAAACAGAACAGTGGAATTTTCTAGTTGGCAAACCGTCTAATCTAGATGAAATATCTTGGGGTTTTATTTCAAGGGCTTTTTCTATATCCATACCCCCATTTTCTGTGATTATTACCGAGAACATTGAAGTAGATGCAATTGCAGAAGCACAACCAAAAGTTTGCCATTTACATTCTTTTATTTTGTTATTTTCAACTTTTATCCACATCTTCATCATATCACCACAAGCAGGAGACCCTTCAATTCCGACACCATCTGCTTCCTCGGAATATTTTATAGCTTCTTCTTGTGTTTTTATTAAATTTTGGGGATTAAAAAAATGGTCTTTAACTTTTTCTGTGTAAAACCACTCACTTCCATCTTTCGATTGAACATCATACATTTTCTATATCTTCCATTTTTAATGTTACAGGGGAAATTCCTCTTAATTCCTCTACAATTTTTGGCATTACATTAATTAAGTGATCAATTCCTTCTTTAGTTGTGTTTTTTGTTAAACTAAATCTTATGCTACCATGAGCAGCTTCATAAGGTCTACCGAGTGCTAGAATTACATGGCTTGGGTCTAATGATTTTGAAGTACACGCGGATCCAGAGGATGCACAAATTCCTTCATTATCTAGTTTTAATAATATTGCTTCTCCTTCGATATTTAAAAAAGTGATATTAATATTATTAGGAATTCTTTTATCTATATCCCCGTTTAGAATCGTATCGTCTATTTTCAATAAATTTTCAATTAAATAATCTCTTAAATCTAACAAATAATTATTATTTTTATTTCTATCCCTTTGTGCAATTTCTAAAGCTTTTGTAAATCCAATAATTGCAGGAATATTCTCAGTACCACTCCTTAAACCAAATTCTTGGCCACCCCCATGTATTAAAGGTTCTAACCTTATTGTAGATTTTTTGTATAGTATCCCTACTCCCTTTGGTCCATATATTTTGCTCCCATTGAGACTTAACATATCAACACCTAGTTCTTCAATATTTAATGTTTCAGAATTCCCTGCCTGACAAGCATCTGTGTGGAAAATAATATTTTTTTCTTTTGTTATTTTGGAAATTTCTTTTATGAGTTGTATTGTTCCAATTTCATTATTAACATACATAACTGAAATTAAGATTGTATCTTCCCTTATTGCATTTTTAATTTTTTCAGGATCAACTATCCCATTTTTTTCAACTTCAACATAAGTTACATCAAATCCTTGTTTTTCTAAATATTCACAAGTATCTAAAACTGCATGATGTTCTATTTTTGTGGTGATAATATGATTTCCTTTTTTTCTATTCTTAAAAACAAATCCCTTAATTGCTAGATTAATACTCTCAGTTCCAGAACCAGTAAAAATAATTTCATCAAAATTACAATTTAATATTTTTGATATTTTGTCTCTTGATAAGTTTAATGCATGAGCCGCTTTTAATCCTTTTGAGTGCATACTTCCCGCATTACCAAATTCATAATTAAAGTATGGTTTCATAACTTCAAAGACTTCTGGGTCTATGTAAGTTGTGGCTGAGCTATCCATATAGATTTCTTTATCCATTTTCTATTATTGAATTTAACCTCTCAATTATTTCTTTAATTTCTTTTTCATTTTTACCATAGCCTTTAAGCCCTTGCTCTAGAGTTTCAAAAGATGCTCCAAAGCATCCAACACAATGGAAGCCAATTCCTAACAAAAAGTCTGCAATATCAGGGTGCATCATTATACATTCTCCAATTATTGTTTGTTTTGTTATTTTCATTTTGTAAAGCAAAAATCACATTTTTCAGGGATACAATCATGTTGTCTGTGAATCTCACAAAGGATCTTTGATTCTCTTATCATCTCAGTTAGTTTGAATAATTCTCTTTGAGTTGCAAACCTATCATTAATTATAATCTCGGAAGATCTTTCTATTTGTTTTTTTATTTTATTGTTAAACTCGGTGGTCCCTCTTTTTTCTTTAACATATTGGGATACTGCTGCTGCAGTTATATTAAGAGTAGATGCTATCTCTCTCTGCTTTAATCCCTTATTCTTTAGCTCTATGGCCAATTCTTTCCTTAATGAGGGGAGTACATACCTTACTTCTACTTCTTGTGGCATTAATTTCATAGAAAAAGTTAACAATAGTTAATTTATAAAGTTTATGCATTTAAATTATTTTTTTATTGGTTTCCAATTCATAAATATGGATAACATTTACTGGGCATGAACGTGCAGATTCGAGGACTTCTTCAAAATCGTCTTCATCTATTTCTAATATAAACATTTCATTATCATCTTGTTTAGATCCAATTAAATCGGCCTTACCATCTGACACTATTTTAAATTTATCTGAGAAGATGGTACATGTTGCTGCCCCAATACATCCTTCCCTATCATAAATAATCTTATATTTTTTTTTCATATCTAATTTCCTCAGATTATTTTTTCGTTTGTGTCCATATCATAAATATGGATTACATTTACTGGGCAAGATTGTGCTGCCTTTTTTGCTTTCTCAAAATCTTTCTCTGCTATAACTAAAACATAGGCCCCATCTTCTTCTTTAGATCCAATTAAGTCTGCTTTGTCATCTTTTTTTGAAATTTTAAATTTCTTATAAAATTCTATGCAAGATTTTGCACTTATACACTCATCCCTATTATAAACAATTTTATATTTTTTAGTCATAGTTGTTTCTTAAGTTTGATTAATAAAAAGTTTTCTATTTTTTAGGATTATGCACAGATGCATGAATGTGCATTCCCTTACCGGGGATTGAAGATATAACTTGGATTGCAAGATCTTTATATGAAATCTTTGCATATTTTTTTACATATTTTAGTTTAGGCAATAAAATAATTCCAAAAATGAGCCTTAGCAAAGTACTTATTATAAACAAAGGTATATAATGAGACCAAAATATTGTGCCAATGATTGGTAATGATTGCAAATTAGCCTTCTCTAAAATTTGGATTAATAATGCACCAGTGATACTCCCCAAAAAAATAAATATTCCGTTTATTAGTGCATAATAAGACATTGCTCTCGCCCTTTTTTCTCTTGATGTTGTTTCCATAATAAAACTAAAAGAAGATAATGCAAACCCTGAAAAAGCAAATCCTCCATAAAGTTGTATTAATATCACTGTGTGTAGTGATGAAGCAAATACCCATAGTATTGGATTAAATGCCATTAAAATTCCTGTAAACTTTAATACCGTAAGTGCGCCATATCTATCAGAAAGCTTACCCCAAATTGGGAACATAATCATTTGAATTACTAAATTTAATGCAATAGCAATAACATATTGTAGATATGTAAAATTTAATGCTTTAAACATAAACGCAACGATAAATGGAGAAGATAGATAAATTGCAAAACTAATAAAAGATAAATATAAAACTAATGTATTAAAATGTCCTTTTTTGAATCTTTTTGTGAAATGAAATAAAAAATCTTTGAATGTAAATTCATCTTTTTTTCTAATTATTAATTTTGGTTCATATTGTTTTGATAAAAATACAACTGAAAATAATCTCGCAACCATTGCAAGACCGAAAATTGTTGCGAATCCAATGTATGCATTTCCTAATGTATTTTTTGCATGATTTAAAATTAGTCCTCCAATTATAAATGAAATGAATACTGCAAATGCTGTTGCTACACGTCTATGGCCAAAAAAATTCCCTCGATTTCCTATTGGAACTAAATCTCCCATCCAACTTGTCCATACCGGGCTTGCAGTTAATCCAAATGCCCAATATAAAGTTACAAAGAATACTAAACTTGGTATTTGTCCATTATTCAAATTGTATAAAATAGCAATGGGAACCCATGTTAATGCTTGAATTGCTGCAAATAAAATAACAATCTTTTTTCTAGATTTCATTTTATGCATTAATTGGATTGAATACAATTGCATTATAGAAGCAATAAGAATTGGGAGAGTTGCAATTATACTTAATTGAAAATCACTAGCAGCCATAAAAATTGCATAAGCAAGGACGTATTGTTCTCCTACTCCCAACATTATGGCATTAGCAACTCCATCCATAACAGAATATCTTAAAGCAGATTTAATTTTAGAAGTAATTCTCTGACTCATAACTTAATTTTTGATTTGTTTTTTTATAAATTTAACTAATAAAAAAGAAAAAAATTAGAAGTCGTCGTCATCCTCTTCTTCTTCAGCTGGTTCTTTAGAAGTTTCTTCTTCATCTTCAGATTCTTCTTCGGCTGGTTCTTCTTCTTCATCTTCAGATTCTTCTTCAGCTGGTTCTTCTTCGTCTTCAGATTCTTCTTCGGCTGGTTCTTCTTCTTCATCTTCAGATTCTTCTTCTTCATCTTCAGATTCTTCTTCAGATTCTTCTTCGTCTTCAGATTCTTCTTCATCTTCTGAAGTTGTTTCAGTAGTATCTTCTTGTAAAATTTCTTCGTTATTTTCCATTTGTTCTTCCATAAAATCTACCTCCATTAATTAAAGTTAAAAAAATTACTTTGTTTTATAAAGATTTTGTAGATTAAAGGTATATATAAAAAAAGAATAAGAAGTTTAGTTAGGATTTATCCCAAACCAAACCAAATAAATTTTCTAATGCCCCTGCAAAATAAGGAGCATTTACCCAAATTCCTAAATCATAAGTTGGGTGTACATCTTTATCATCCATAACCATAAACATAACTTCTTTTCCATCTACAATACAAAATCTTGCATTTGGATTGTCAATTCCTTTCATGGCTGCAAATTTTTTGATGTCTTTTATTTGTCCATCTTCTGCGCTACTCGTTGGTGCAGCAATTCTAATTTTAACTCCTTTTTTTGCTAATTTTGTTAGAGTTGGATTCAATGCTTCTACTTTTCTTAAAACTCCTTTAGATGTAGTCATAATAGTTACTGATTTCTCAGCTCGTTTAACCATTGTTTCTAAATGAGCATATAAATTATGTCTTCCCCTTATAGCACCAGAAAGATCTGCTGGTTCAACAAATTCTACTCCTTGGCTATATAATGTATTAAGTTCAGTTAAAACATCATTACTATTCATATCTCTAAGTTTTTGTAAATTTTTATCTGCTTCTTCTTTAACAGTTTTCTTTAATCTTTCTACAACCTCTTTTGGTTCTACTGCTAAATATTGTATTGGTTTGCCAACTTTCATTACTACAAAACCTTTTTTTTCTAAAGATTCTAAAACGTCGTAAGCTCTTGATCTTGGAACTTCGCCAATTTCTGAAAGTTCTCCTGCTGTTGATTTTCCCCTAGATAATAGAGCAGTCCAAATCCTTACTTCATATAAATTTAACCCAAAAAACTGTCTGAGTTTTACAAGAAATTCATCTTTAACGATCATATAATATCCCTCCTGTGGTAGGAAATCCCCCTTTTAGTTTATTACTAATGAATAACATAAACTATTACTTAATGGTGATTGAACAGTATTTAAAGATTATTGTAATAAAATTGTAGTTATTTTACTTTATGTTGCGCTGTGAATATTTTTTTTACTCTTTGCAAATCATCAATGTCTGAAAATCCTAAATCTTTTCTTATATTAATTACTTTTGGAAATCTTAAAGCATATCCAGATTTATATGTCGGAGATTTTTGTATTTCTTCATATCCGATTTCCAATATTAATTGAGGTTTTAGTATAACGTGTTTACCTTTTTGTTCTTTTATGAAAGGTTTAAGTTCTTTTGTTAAAAAATCAAAAGTTACTTCTGCATCTTTCTCTGAAATTCCTGTTCCAACCTTTCCAATTGTTAATAATTCATTTTTATCCCTACACGCCAAAGTGAAAGAAGCAAGCCAGTTTGATCTTTTTCCTTCTCCCCAGTCTGCTTCAGTGATTACTAAATCTAAAGTTTCTTTTATTGGTTTTAATTTAACCCATCCACCAACTCTTCTTCCTGGAATATATTTTGCTTCTAAGTTTTTAATCATAATTCCTTCATTGCCTAAATTTAATGATTCTTTGTAAAAATCTTCCATATCTTTTTTTGATTTTGTGATTAATTTTCTTGTAATCACTATTTTTGTTTTTTCTTCTTTTATTATTTCTTCAATTATTTTTCTTCTTTCTTTTTGAATTAAATTTAATAATGGTTCTCCCTCTTTGTTTAAAATATCAAAAACTTGTATTTCCACCGGTAATCCTTCTGCAGCTTTTTCAATATCATATTTTCTTTTGATTCTTTGAGAGATATTTTGAAAAGGTAGGTGTTTTTTTGTTTCTGGATCATATCCAACTAATTCTGCATCAAGAATACACTGTTTTAATTTTACATTTTTTATAATTGTTGGTATTATTTCTTTAAATTGTGCTGTAACATTTTCTAATCTTCTTGTGAATAATTTTATTTTATCCCCATTTTTATGTATTTGTAATCTAAATCCATCTAATTTATCTTCAACTAGTGCAGGCATTCCAACTGCATCAAAGGCTTCTTCCGGAGATTCAACTCTTGGGGCAAGCATTGGATTTATAGGTTTACCAATTTGCATTTTCAATTTTTTAATCTTATTATTTTTTGCTGCTTTTGCAACTTCAGAATAATCATTTGTTAGATTGTAAGCATTTTCTATTTCTTTAACAAAATCTTTAATTTCTGTTTTTTTAGGAAGAAATGCTTCTGCGATAGCATCTCTAATCACCCCTTCTTTAACTCCAACTCTTAAATCTTCAATTATTGTTCTTGCAATAAATTTTGCTTCATTTGTTTTAGCAGAAGTTAATAGTTCTGTTATATATTGCATTTTTTTAGAAACTGTTCCTTCCCCTTCAAGTTCTGAGAGTTTTCTTATGTTGTTGAATACTTTTTCTACGGTTAATCTTGTTTGAAATAATGAGGTTTGTCTAGACTTTCCGATTAATTTTTCTACAACAATTCCTAGATCTCCTTCCTTTACCCATTCTTTTTCTATTTTAGAAATTATTTCTCCAGTAGAAGAATTAATTGCTTTCAAAACTAATCTTGAAGAAGTTCCAGTTTTTCTTTCATCCCATTTAGCAAAAACTTTTCCTTGTAATAAATAAAGAATTTCATCTAATAATTCTTCAGGAGTTTCTTTCAATAATTCTGCAATAATTTTAGTTTTTTCTAATCTTTTTGCTGTTTTTTCCAATTTTTCATATACTTCAACTAACTTAGAATAATCCATGGTTTGATTTATTTTAGATTAGATATAAATGTTTTGGTGCTTTATATTGCACCAAGTAAAAGAACAAATATCACCCCTGCAATTAAAGAAAATATAGTACTATGGCTCCATTCTCCAGAGGCTTTATTACAAGATGTTGGAATTAATTCATCTCCTGAAATATAAATCATTAATCCTGCGGTTGCTGCAATTATTATCCCTACAATATTTGACGGAATATTCCTAAAGAGAAAATTTGCAAAGAGGAAGCCAATTATTATTGGAATTGCTGTTGAAGATGACACTAAAAAGGATTTTAATCTTTTTTTGGTAATATAATAATAAGGTGCGCTAGTTGCTATACCCTCCGGGATATTATGGATTGCTATAGCTAAAGCGATTGTTAAAGATATTTTTATCCCAGAAACTGCTCCTATTCCTATTGCCATACCTTCTGGGAAGTTATGAAGAAATATCCCGAGTATTAAATAAATCGAAGTTCTTTCTAAATTTCTTCCTTGTTCTTGTTTACATAATTCAGGATGGATATGAGGAATTAATTTGTCTAAAATAAACATAATTATAGCTCCAATCAGTATTCCTAATGAAGCTAACCAAATTGAAGATAGTTTTATGCTCTCTGGGATTAAGTCAATAAATGATATAGCAAGCATTACTCCTGCTGCAAATGCAAGCATATTAAACAAAAATTTATTAGATGGTTTTTTTATAATTCCAATTAATGATCCTATCACTGGACCAAATATACTAATTATTAGAATTACATAAATTGGCTCCATATTTGTTTTGGAAATTTTTAGTTTATAAAATTAATCAATGAAAGAAAGTTTTAAAAGTAAATACTTATTATATTGTCTTATGGAAATACACAGAGCAATTCAAACATTAAAGTCTACAAAAAATTATTTGGACAAAGAATTAGATTGGGCAAAATTAACTGATATTGTTGATGCAATAAGGCATACTCCAAGTGCAGGGGATATAGCAAATTGGAAAATTGTTATTATTAAGGAAAAGAAAACAAAAGAAGCAATTGCCAAAGTATCCGCAGATCAATTATGGATTGCTGGTGCTCCCGTTTTATTGATTATTTGTAATGATCAATCTGAAATGAAAAGAATGTTTAAAAATAAAGCAGATTTTTATTCAACTCAAAGTTGTGCTGCAGGAATTCAAAATATTTTATTAATGGCAAATTCTATCGGGGTAGATTATGCATGGATAAGAACATTTAACGCAGATAGGATTAAATCAATTCTAAAAATACCTGATGATATTAAAATTGATGCAATGGTCACATTAGGTTATGCAGATAAACGAGAAAAAGGTGAAAGAAAAACCCCAGTTAGAAATATTGTTTATTTTGAAGAATGGGGAAAAACTGAATCATAATGGCTTATCTTTGGGTTATTTTTGCTCTTTTATCTGCTTTTACTGCAGCTTTAGTCGCAATATTTGCTAAAGTTGGTTTACAAAATATTGATACAAACACTGCCACAGCAATAAGAGCAGTTATTATGGCTTTATTTTTAATTTTAGTTATAGCTATACAAGGAAAATTTGGAAAAATAAGTGATATATTTTCTGATAGTAAAGCTTTAGTTTATATTGTATTGAGTGGTATTGCTGGAGCCTTATCTTGGTTATTTTATTTCTTAGCAATAAAAATGGGGGATGTATCAAAAGTAGTTCCAATAGATAGATTAAGTATAGTATTCGCAATTATCTTAGCATTTTTGATTTTAAGTGAAACAATTTCTCTTCAAGCAATAATTGGAGTAGTGTTAATGGTTGTTGGTGCTATTCTTATTGCGTTAGGATAAACCAGTTGAACCGAATCCTCCTTCTCCCCTTTTAGATTCTTCCAATTCTTTTACTTCATAAATCTCTGGAGTTTCATGTTTTGCAATAACTAATTGAGCAATCCTATCCCCTTTATTTACTTTGAAGGTTTCATTACTATGATTCATCATTATTACCCCAACTTCTCCCCTATATCCTGAATCAATTGTTCCTGGAGAATTTAACACAGTTATTTTATTTTTCAATGCTAACCCCGATCTTGGACGAACTTGTGCTTCATATCCTCTTGGGATTTCCATCTTTAATCCTGTTTTTACTAAAAGATGTTGTCCTGGATTTAATTCATAATTATCTATGGCAGTTATATCTAATCCGGCATCTCCTTCTTTTGCAAATTTTGGTATTATTGCATCTTCATGTATTTTTTGAAATTTAATTTCCATTTTATCCTCCACACCCCCCTACTTTTCCGCCACAACTGCATTCAAAACACCCTGGGCCAGTTTGATTCATTAAATTGCCACACTCACTGCAAACCACCCCGCTTTTCGACGCTTTCTTTTCAGGTTTCTTTCTTTCATCTTTTTCTTTTACAAATCCGCCAGTTTCTGGATCTTTTAATACATCTTCAATTTTCCATTCATCAATATTTTTTCTTTCTAAATATCTAAATGCCCCGTTTTCTGCCCCTCTTAATTTATTTTTATCTACTTTTTCAGGTTCTTGAGCTACAGATATATCTCCAAGATATTCTAATCTTAATATTTTCTGTGCAGCATCAAAGATGGAACTTGCTTGTTTAATATATTCATTCCCAAATATTAATCCATGGGGTTCCATTGTATGCCCTCTCCATGAATCCAAAATTTTCTCTAAAGGGGTGCCTGTTTTAAGAGATTTGGAAGCTTGTATCCCTGACATTTTTAAGTGCCCATTTAAAGTGGATCCTCCATCATAAGCCAATAATGCAATTTGCCCTGGTAATCCTGTTTCTGGATATTCACTTGTAATTAAATGAACTGGGATTTCTCCAACTTTAAACTCCCACTCGTAAGCTTGTCTTTTTGTTGGCAAATCTACTTTTTCTCCCCATTTTGGTTGATTTAAATTTTTATTATTTCCAAAAGATAGTGCGTAAGACAACTTGCTATTAGACCTAAATGCAGCTAATGCTTTTAGTCCGTGATTGTGTGCTTGTATCAATCCATCATATATTTCTTTTACAGTAGTTTGTTCTGGAAAATTATTCGTTTTTGATATTGCTCCAGATATAAATGGTTGCATAGCGCCAAGCATTTTTACATGCCCTAAAAATGGAATACTCCCTTCTCCCATTTGATTGCCCATAGCAGTTTCAAAAACTTTTTGATGTTCTGGTCTTAAATCTGATGATCCTAAAGTTGTTCCCCTTTCTGAAATATGTTCAGAGATTCTTTGAATTTCTCCTTCTGAATACCCCATATTTCTTAACCCATTTTGGATCTCTTTGTTATTATTTAATTTTAAACTTCCTCCTCCCGCTAAATCCTTTTCTATTGAAAATGCAATATAAGGTTCTGGACCAGTTGTTTCGCATCCCATTAAATAAGAAATTGTTCCAGTAGGGGCCAAAACAGATACTTGGGAATTTCTAAAACCATTTTCTTTTCCTTTTATTTCTGCTGCTTCCCATACATTATAAGTTGCTTCCCTTATTTCTTCTGGAATAGAATCCCACACAATATCATCAAGACTTTTTTTATGTTTACTAACAACTCCCAACATTGGATTTCTGTTGAATTCAAAATGTTCAAAGGTACCAATGCTTTTTGCTAAATCTGCAGAAGTTTCATATGCTGTTCCAGTCAACAAAGCAGTTAATGAGGCTGCAAATTGTCTGCCTTCTTCTGAATCATAAGCTAACCCTTTCCTCATCAATAAAGCCCCAATATTAGCATAACCTAGGCCAATATTATTTAACTCTGGACTTATTTGAGCAACACTAGGGATAGGATAACCAGAAGATTGATTTAAAATGTTTTGTCCTATTGCTGTAATTTTAGCTGCATGTTTAAATCCTTCAACGTCAAAGTTTCCATCAATATCTGAAAACTCCAAAAGATTTAGGGACGCTAGGTTGCAAGCTGTATTATCTAGGGACATGTATTCCGAACAAGGATTGCTAGAATTGATCCTGCCTGAATTTTTAACTGTGTGCATTTGTTGGATTGTATCTTCAAATTGTACCCCTGGATCTCCAACCCTCCAAATCCCAAATGCAATTTCTTTAAGCATTTTTTCTGCAGAAATTTCTTGAACTAATTCTCCATTTTTTATGTTTCTTAATTCAATATTTCCTCCAGCATTTAATTGCTCAAAAAAGTTATCATCCAATCTAACTGAGATATTTGTATTTTGATATGCTGCAGTTGTTACTGCTGGGCCATCCATTCCCCCTTCATATCCGGCTCTCATTAAAGCAAGTATCTTTTTTTCTTCCCCTACTTTAGATTCAATAAACTTCATAATATCTGGGTGGGATTGCCTCATTGTTGTCATTCTAGCTGCTCGCCTACTTTTTCCGCCTGATTTTATAGTTCCTGCCCAAACATCATAAGCTTTCCAAAAACTTAATGGACCTGAGGAGCCTCCACCACAGGAAAGAGATTCTCCTTCTGCTCTTAAAACTCCAATATCATGACCTATACCAGAACCAGACTCAAAAATTTGGATTTCATTAACTCCGTGTTGGGCTATACTTGTTAAGTCATCTTGGGGTCCTGAAATAAAACAGGCATGATTTTGAGGCCTTATGTTGCCACCCCCAATTATTTCTTGTACTTCTCCGGTAGAGGGATCTCTCCAATATTTTGTATTAGTATTCCCTTCGATACCATATTCGCTAAACAATCCTGCGTTGAATTGAACAGGAGAATTAAAAGCCATTTTTCGATTAGCCATTAACCATAATATTTCATCTCTAAATATTTCTTTATCTTTATCTGAGGAAAAATATCCAAATTCTTCTCCAGATTCAGTTACATAATTTGCAACTCTAGACCAAATATGTTTAACTGAATTTTCATGATCATTACCAATTATTGATTCTAGTTTACTAGTTTCTTCATCTCCTTTAGGGACATAGGCATATTTGCTCATAACAATTCTTGCATCATTATCTGACCACGAAACGGGAACTTCTGCATCTTCCATTTCGAATATTAAATTTCCCTTAGAATCTCGTGTTTGTAAGTGTCTTGTTTCATATGGACCAGAGGCATCTAGAGGGTTTATTTGACCATTAGTATTGTATCTTTGTAATGTTATTCCAGTTGGATTTTCATTATTTTGGTGAAATAATCTTCCGATTGCCAATCTATCAATATATTGTCCTGTTTCTCTTTCTAAAACTGGTAAATCTCCGGATTTAATTGCTGCTTCTAATCTAGATACTCCTTCTGCCAAGTATTGGTTGGTTGTACTTTCAGAGTATATAAGAGATTTAGCATCTTCAACATTTATATGTCTCTCTGGATTATATATTTTTAATCTTGCGCCTACTGGATCATATTTTGGACTATCATTAGAATTTATTGTATCATTACTCATTTTAACCTCCGTTTTTTAAATTTCTTACTGCTTCTTCAAAAGAATCTATATCTGCAAAGTCTTTGTAAACAGATGCAAATCTTATATACGCCACTTTATCAAGTCTTCTTAATTTTTCCATAACTAATTCTCCAATTACCTGAGAAGTTATTTCTTGAGTATCATTGCTTCTTAGTTCTGTTTCTATTTCTCTTAAAACTAAATCTATGCTTTCTGTTGGAACTGGACGTTTTTCACATGCTTTTAATAATCCTTTTAGTATTTTATTTCTATCAAAAGCAACTCTTTCGCCAGATTTCTTTACAACTCGAAGATCTACATTTTCTATTCTTTCATGGGTTGTAAATCTTTTTTCACATTTTAAACATTCACGTCTTCTTCTTATCGATTCTTCAGTATGATCTCTCTTATCGACAACTTTCAATGTTTGGTTATTACAGAATGGACACCTCATTTTTCACAACATATTGTACCTTTCTTTGTTTACTAAGCACAACATCTTGATTTTTGAAAAAAATGTTATATAAATATTTAGATAGTTTGATTTATATTATTTAGTTTAATTTGGCATTTTCCAATGACGAAAATCAAGAATTACAACTTTGTCTTCCTTGGGTAAATATATAGAATTTCCAAATCTTTCATCTATACATGTAAATCCAAGATCTAAGCATTTTTGAACCTCAATATCTAATAATCTTTGTGTTCTTGATCTTAGACTATAATGTTTATCACTCATAAACATCATCCTTTCTCCAGAAATGCCATGCACATATTCCATAACAAATCCAGGATATTCTCCGTAAATAAATTCTCCTGGCCGACTTTGCACAATAATTAGTCCTGTTTCTGTGCATAATACATATTTGCACAAGAATTAAAATCAATTTCCAAACCTAACTCAAAGCTTTCCTGAACTAAAACTGTCAAATTATGGCATAAACATTTCATAAGAATTTCATTTACCTGTGAATCAAAATTACGAGTCCTTAAACGATTCCCAAAGGTTCTTTTAATCATAGAGAAGGTAGTTTCAACATTAGAACGTTTATGATAATGCTCAAGAAACTCTTCTTGATTATTCCAAAAGTATTCAAACATAGCACTCCAAATCTTATATCCTTTAGGTTTGCCAGTCACATTCTTCTTAAAAGGAATATAGGGAACTGCCCCAAGTTCTGCAATAGTCTTCAAATTTTCACGAGATGAATAAGCCTTATCGGCAGAGATCTCTTTAGGATTAAACGTTTTAGCCACTCTCTTAACTAATGGTGCAAGTTCAGGGGAATCTGCACAAGTTCCATCTGTAATAACTAAAGATGTAATAATATTTGTTCTAGCCCCTGAAATAATATGTACTTTCTTCCATTGCCTTAATTTAGTTGGCTTTTGTGTTCTAACATTAACCCAACGCTCAAATTGAGAAGTACTAAACCCTGAAGAATCTGCAGACAAATGATCCTCAAACATACGTAAAGGCAAAGCTGTAATCTCAACCAATTCCAATAATTTTCTAGTCAACACACCATCTCTAAACATATTCAAGATAGAATTGAAGTGGGGAGTCTTTGAAAGAAGCTTCAACTGTTTTAACCACTCTACATCTGAAATAACTCTTCTAGATGAAAATCTAGAGAAAGTATAGATGAACATACATATTAATTTTTCATTATAAGTAAAGGAGGGTCTTCCTGGTCTCTTGAAGCGATTTGGTTCTTCTTGTAATTCTAATAGTTCCAGTAATAACTTGAGTGCTATTGTCTTCTCTTTGGTCTTGGCTTGATTGTAAGACTGCCAATCTTGAGGATAGGTTAGTTTCTGAACTTTCTTCATAACTTTGAATTCTTTCAATTCCATTTGTCGTTCTCCTAATCGTCCTCTTTTCCACGCTTGGATCAAGCTCTTTTTTATTCGCACCATCTTTTGTTTGTTTCATTTTATTAGTTAAATAAAATCGTCCTATTTTATTGAAATGTCTTTCTTTATAAAACTTTCTGTTGTTTTATGAATTTCGTTCTATATAATAGAAATCTTTATATATAATAAGACGAAGTTAAATAATAATGGACGAAATTAATAAAAAGGAGTTAGCAAGGATAGTTGGGCATGATGAAGATGCTGAACATCTAAAGAAAGAAGTATCAATTATTTATGATGGAAAACAATTCACAATTAGGATTCCAGCAAAATTTGCAGAACTTGCTAAAATTAATCCAAAAAAAGACAAATTCGAATTCACATTAATTGGAGAACATACTGATAATGGGGTAGAATTTGAGATACAAGCAGATCTAAAAAGAGGGAATGATATTGGAGAAAGAAAAGTATAACACAACAGAGAAAAAAATAATGAGGTTGCTATATCAAACAAAGACCCCTATGACTACATATGAAATAGCAAAAGAACTTGGGATAAGTTTCCAAACTGCTAAAAAATATTTAGAAGAGTTAGTAAAAAAAGGAGTAATATTAGATAAAGATGGTTAAACGAAAAAGAAAAGTAAAAACTTATACATTTAAGTTTAGCTTGCTCTCTGGAGTTAAACCTAAAAAAAGAAGGA
>Ga0210057_1000241_pt1 | contig 94204 bp, 99 predicted proteins | sample CryGeyCG2114_010_2_FD_183968 | JGI IMG/M metagenome (GOLD analysis project Ga0210057, IMG submission 183968) | Groundwater microbial communities from aquifer - Crystal Geyser CG10_big_fil_rev_8/21/14_0.10 (SPAdes) (version 2) | ecosystem: Environmental > Aquatic > Deep subsurface > Groundwater ... | reverse complement strand
TGCAGAAAAACATTGATGAAAACCTTATTGCTCAGGTAAGCCAGTTTTGTGACAGAATAATTGAGGTAAAATAAATGGCTTTAGGTTTTGAGCTTACTTCAAGCACAATAAGTTTTGTTATTTCTTTTCTTACAGTCATATTGTTTTTTGGGGCAATGTATAGGTTTAATGAAGGCAGATTAAAAGAAGTTTTAACTCATTTTTTTTATTCTTTGCTGATTTTTGTTTCAGGGCAGTTTTTTATTATGGTAATGGTTTACCTGAATTACTCAATTTATTTAATTTATCCAATCAGAGCTTTTTTTGTGATTGCTACTTCAATTGGGTTGATTTTAACTTCTTTTGAAGCACTGCGTTTTTCAGAGAAATTCGGAATGAAAGGAAAAAAGGTGTTGTCTTGACTCTTCAATTAGATTTTGCTTCACTGCTTAACATGACAAGCCTTTTTTTGATTTTTATTGCAGTGATTGTATCTTTTATAAGCACTTTAAAATTCCGTTTAACTGAATTAAAAGCCATTACCAGATGGATTTTTTTGACTGCTTTAATGTTTTTTTCACTGCATTTATTTAACTTTATTTCTTTTATTAATGACTATTCTTCTATGCCTGTGCTGGTAATCAGTGCATGGATTTCTTATGTTGCAGGCTTTTTCTTTATTATAACAGCTATTGAAGTGCTGTTATTTGCACGAGAATATGGTTTTAATTAAAAAAAGAAACTTTTATAAAAAAACCTGAAAGGATTTTCTTGCAGTAAGCATTTATATTTTGAATCTTTCTTTATTTTATTGACAGTATTTTAGTGCTTGTTGTATATTTTTTTATAGGGGGAAATTTAAATGAGTAAAGAAAAGCAATCAGAAAAAGAAAAAAAAGCTGAAGAAAAAGAAAAAATAGATTTAGATGAACAAGCTGAAGATTTAGTTAAAGAATCTGATACAGCTATTCCAGAAGATATTGATGACAATGATGCTGATTCATTGAATCTGCCTTTTCCAAGAGCAACAATAGTTAACATGCTTAGAACTCATTTGGACAAAGGAAAACAGATTAAAGGTCAGGTTAAAGTTGAAATGAATTTATGGCTTGGAAAAATGGTTGAAAGAATTGCAAAAAAAATGAATTCTCATCCATACACTTATGTTGATGGAAGCATGTTTTGGGATGCAATCGAATCATATGAAAATGTTTCTGAAATTGAATTAGAAAAAGAGCGTTTAATCAAGGAAATGGAGACAATCAAAATAGCTTGTGATGTTTTAATTTCAGAAGTTGACAGAAAATTTGTTTTAAGAAAAACTTTTGTCAACAAATACACAGAAAAAATCCCAAAAAAATGATTTCTTCTTTTTTTTATTTTTTTTTCAATCCAGAATTTGCTTGACTTTTTTTGTTATTTCTGAAAAAGGGTTTTTTAACAAAAAAGACTCTAAAACTGTTTTGTTATGACATCTTCTTTTTTGCGAGGCTTTCTCGAAATCAATTATAACCGGCTTGTTTCTTTTAACCAAAATGTTTACTCCTCTTCCAGCTAATTGCCCGTGATCTAAACCCAGTTTATCCATTTTTTCTGCCTGCAAAAAAAGTTCTGAAATAAATTTTTCCAGTTTCTTTTTGTTTTCCTTGTTTTTTTTTAATCCAAAAAGCCATTTAGAAAAAGTTTTTCCTTTAATGAATTCCATTAAAATAATTCTTTTCTCTAAATCAAAAGCATAAAGTTTTGGTCCAACTCCAATCTCATTTGCTTTCCTTAAATTTTCTACTTCTCTTTCAGCCATTTCTTCTCTTCTTGACTTTAGTTTCTCTATTTTCAAAGCAAATTCTTTTTTTCCTTTTTTCACTAAAAAAACTTCGCTTGAAAAACCTTTAGCTATCTTTCTTTCAAGTTTTAAGTTTTCTTTTTTTAGGAATTCTGAAAGATTTTTGGGAAAATTCATTTGCTTTCCTCAAAATATTTCAAAAGTGTTTTTCCTGCTTCTTCAAGTGTTTTTCCGAAAGAAATTATTCCTTCTTTGTGTCCTTTCATTACAACAATCTTTTTTTCCCTGGCTTCTTTTTCTTTCACTAACCTAATAAGTTCTTTTGCCATTTCAGGAGTACCATATTTAACTTCTTTTTTTGTTGCAGGAGCTTTTTCCAGCAAATAATTCCATAATTTCAGGTTATGCACGTGAATCACTGCATTAACTTCAGCTAAAGACTGGTAGACTGCTGCATGAGTTAATGATTCGCTTGAAGCCTTTATTTTTCCAACACAACTCAAACTGTTTTTTTTGAAATCAAATTCAGTTACTTTGCAGTAACCTTTTTCGTCAAGTTTTTCTTTTCCGCCTGTTGTACTTCCAGTTATAATAAACTTGTTTCCTTGAGTTCTTTCACTGATGTTTCCAAACCCAACTCCATTTTCATAAACACCAATTAAACCCATTTCAAATAATTTGTTTCTCCAATAATTCAGTTCTTCAATTTTTTCTTTTTCAACTGTTCCTTTAATCAGATTGCAGTTAAATTTAATATAATCAGACATTTTTTCACTTAATCAATTTCTTCAATGAATTTTTCTGAAAAAAGTTCTTTAATGCTTTTTTCGTCTGCTTTGCAGATCCCTCTTTCAGTAATCAATCCAGTAATTAATCTTGCAGGAGTCACATCAAAAGCATAATTTTTTGCATGGCTTTCTTTTGGAGTCAATAAAACTTTTCTTATTTTTCCATCCAATAATCCTCTGGCATATTTTACTTCATCTGAATTCCTTTCTTCAATTGGAATGCTTTTTCCTGATTTCATTTCCCAGTCAATTGTAGGAGAAGGCAATGCAACAAAAAAAGGAATTTCATTGTCTTTTGCAGCCAATGCTTTCAGATAAGTTCCGATTTTGTTTGCAACATCTCCATTGAATGTTGTTCTGTCTGTTCCAACTAAAACTAAATCAACTAATCCGTTTTGCATTAAATGGCCTCCTGCATTATCAACTATAACAGTATGAGGAACTTCCTGCTGTAATAATTCCCATGCAGTTAATCTACTTCCTTGATTTCTCGGCCTTGTTTCGTCAACCCAAACATGAATTTTAATTCCTTTTTTTTGTGCTTCATAAATTGGTGCAGTTGCTGTACCAAAATCAATGCATGCAAGCCATCCTGCATTACAATGAGTCAAAATATTAACTGTTTCCCCGTTTTTTTTCCTGCTAATTTCTTCAATTAATTTAACGCCGAATTCGCCTATTTTTTTGCATTGTTCTGCTGACTCATTTGAAATCTTTTTTGCATTACTTAAAGCAATTCTTTTTTTTTCTTTTAAATCATTTGTTTTATTTATTTTTTCTAATTGTTGTTTTACTGCCCACTCCAAGTCTTTTGCTGTTGGTCTAGCAGAAATCAATTTTTCTGCTGAATCTTCAATTATTCTTTCATCTTTTTTTTCTTCTGCTTCTAATACACTTAAATACATTCCATAAGCTGCGGTTGCTCCAATTAATGGCGCGCCTCTTACATGCATTTCTTTTATTGCATTAAATACATCTTCAACTGAATTCAGTTCTTCTATTACAAATTCGTGCGGCAGATTTCTTTGGTCAATTATTTGAATGGTTTTTTCATCGCCTTCTTTAACCCAAATCGTTTTGTAATGCCTGCCGTTTATTTTCATCTCCAATCATTCCGTTTTTTTTGTTTTTCTTTTAATTAATTTTTTGTTTTTGTTAAGCAATTTCTTTTAATTTTTTTTCTGATTCTTCTAGTACTTCTTTATGCAAACTTCTTCCTTTTGAATCCATTGACACAATTAAAGGAAAATCTTTTACTTCAAATTCCCATAATGCTTCCGGAATCCCGAATTCTTCTAAAAAAAACACGTTTTTTACTTTAACAATTTTTTCAGCTAATAATGCTGCTGTCCCACCTACAGCCAATAAATAAACTGCACCAAAATTTTGTAATGCATTTAATGTTTTTTCTTTCATTCCGCCTTTTCCTATTACTGCTTTTATTCCATATTCTTCCATCATTGTTTCTTCGAATTCTTCCATTCTTGTGCTTGTAGTCGGTCCCGCTGAAAGAATTTTCCATTTCCCGTTTTCTTTTTTTGCTATTGGCCCGCAATGATATATTACTCCGTTTTTCAGTTTTGCCTGAAACTTTTCATCAATTTTTTCTGTTAATGATTTATGCACTCTGTCTCTTGCCAGAAAAATTGTTCCGGTTAATTCAACTAAATCCCCTGAATTAAGTTTTCTGATTTCCTGTTCTTTGAGCGGAGTATGCAGTTTAATCACTTTGGTTTCAGTCATATTCTGCCTCCCCATTTTTCCAGATTAATGAATGCCTTCTGTCTGCCCAGCACATAAAACTAACTTCAACAAAAAAGCTTGCAGGATGCCTGTGCAGGAATTTTGCTTTAACACCCATTACAGTGTTTTTTCCTTTTAATCCCATTGGGCCGATTCCCAGAGAATTTATTTCTTGCAGTAATTTTTCTTCAAATTCAATTACTTCTTTTTCTTTTCCTTCAGTTTTTTCTCCAAGCTTTTCTAATAACTGTTTTTTTGATTCAAAAGAAATAACATCTTTTGTTCCTCCGACTACAAGAGAAACAATTGTCGGAGGGCATCCAAGCCCTTGTGCTTTAACTGCTGCATCTAACACGCATTTTCTTACTCCATCCAAGTCTCTTCCTGCTTTTAGTTCAGGGTTAGGCAAAGAATAAGTTCTGCCAATGTTTTCGCTTCCTCCTCCTTTAAGAATTAAATTAAATTTTATGCCGGTTCTTTCTTTTTGTTCAAAATAAATTGTCGGAATCCCTTTTCCAACTCCTGTTCCGGAATTTTTTTGTGTTAATGAATCCACTGCATTTGGCCTTAAAAAATTTTTTTCTGTTGCAGTTTCTGTTGCTTTCAGAATTCTTTCTTTTATTTCATTTTGGTCAAAACTTTTTGGGATTTCAATGAAAAAAATCGGTATTCCAGTGTCTTCGCATAAAGGCAGATTCTTTTTTTCTGCTATTTCAAGGTTTTGCTCTATTGACTCCATTACTTTTTTTGCTAATATGCTTGTTTCTTTTTCTCTTATTTCCTTTATTTTTTGTTTAACATCTTTTGGCAGGCAAACCGAAGTTAGCCTGTATAATTCAACTAAAGCCTGAATCAAATCAATTTTTTCTTTCATTTTTTCACTTCAAATTAATTTTTTTTATTTTCTTTTTTCATTCAATTTTTTTATTTTTCTTTTTCGCTTTTATTTTTTTTATTTCACTGCGCCTGATTTTATTGCAGTTTTTTCCACTGCTTTAGAGATTTTTTTTACTACTTCTTTATCTAATGGTGAAGGAATAAATTTTTCTTTTGTTGGTTTATCTATGCAGGAAGCCAGTGCTTTTGCCGCGGCTAATTTCATTTCTTCATTAATTCTTTTGGCTTTTGCATTTAATGCTCCTTTAAACACTCCGGGAAAAACCAATACATTATTCACTTGGTTTAAGTCATCGCTTCTGCCTGAAGCAAAAACTTCCACGCCGGCATCCAATGCGTCTTCCCTGCTTATTTCTGGAATAGGGTTAGCTAAAGCAAAAACTATTGCTTTGGAGTTCATTGATTTAATCATTTTTTTTGATAAAATATTTGGGGCTGAAACTCCGATAAAAACATCTGCGCCAACCAAAGCATCACTCAAATTTCCCTGCACTTTTTTTTCATTAGTTATTTCAGCTAATTCTTTATGGTGTTCTATCATATCTGTTTTTCCTTTAAATAAAATTCCTTGTTTGTCGCATAAAATTATTTCTTTTGGCTTTTCTTCTGCTAAAAGGATTTTTGTTATTGCTGTTCCTGCTGCTCCAATTCCATTCAAAACAATTTTCAAATCCTTCATTTCTTTTCCAACTACTTTCAAAGCATTTTGCAGAGCAGCCAATACAACTATTGCTGTTGCATGCTGGTCATCATGCATTACAGGAATCCCTAAATTCTGTAATTGTCTTTCAATTCCAAAACATCTTGGGGAAGAAATATCTTCTAAGTTTATTCCTCCAAAAACCGGAGAAATATTTTTTATTACTGAAACAATTTCTTCTGTTTTTTGTGATTTAATTGCAATAGGAAAAGCATTTATTCCGGCTAATTCCTTAAACAACGCGCATTTTCCTTCCATTACAGGCAGAGAAGCTTCTGCTCCAATGTTTCCTAAACCTAGTACTGCGCTTCCATCTGTTATTACTGCAATTGTATCTGATTTGATTGTATACTTCCAGACCTTGTCAGGTTGAGACTGAATTTCTTTGCATGGCTCTGCTACTCCAGGAGTATAAGCTAATGCAAGCATTTCTTTTGAATCAATTTTAACTTTGCTTTTAACTTCAAGTTTTCCTTTAAGTTTTTCATGCAGTTCAATTGCCTGTTTTTCTATTTCCATGCAGATATTCTGAGAGAAATCTATTAAAAAAAGATTTAAGTTGTTTCAGGCAGAACCAGAGCAGGCAGCGTAACCCCGCTAATTTTTTTTCTTTAATTTTTAAAGTTTGTTAATGAAAAGATAATGCTTTGGTAGTGAATATATTTATATTTTTTTTGTTTAACTTTTTTATTATGAGAATTGTTTGGTCAAGGCATGCAAGAGAAAGATTTTTTGAGCGTTCTTTGATTTATGGAATTCATTTAGGTGAAGCAGACCAGAATATTTTAAAACAAAAAGTTAAAGAAAAACAAAAAGACGGAACAATCAAAACCATTTTCAAAGCATTGGATTATTTTTTTACTGTAATTAAAGAAGAAACAAAAAAGCAGATTAATGTTGTTAGCATTTGGGAATCAAATGAAAGAGAGGTTGGATTATGGAAAAAGAAAAAGTAGACTGTGGTTTTTGTGGCGGAAAAACTGAATTAAAATTTGAAACACTTGAACTCCTTGATGGGAAAGTCATTCTAAAACAACAGCCATACTATAAATGCAAAAAGTGCAGGAAAGAATTTGTTTCAAGCGAGCAAATGAGGGAAACTGAAAAAGAAATCAATTCTTTTAATGTTTTAAGGCCCATCATTTCTACTGGAAGAAGCTTAGCAATAACTGTCCCAGCAGATTTAGCTAAATTCTATAACTTAAAAAAAGGAGAAAATGTCAGATTAATCCCTGAAAGCAGGCATTTGCTTAAAGTGAAAATTTCCTAAAACGTCTAATCATTCATATCCATCAAAAAGCTTTTTAAACATTTATATCCATCAATATTTAATTTGATTTTAATGAATAAATTGAATCATAAATAGGAGCGTGATTTTATGGCACAAACAGATAATATGAACCAGCAAGTTGTTTTTCTTTCTGATGGCTCAAAAAGAACCAAAGGAAGAGACGCACAAAGAATTAATATTTTAATTGCAAAAGCAGTTGCAAATGCAGTTAAATCTACTTTAGGGCCTAAAGGAATGGATAAAATGATTGTAGATGATTTAGGAGACGTTACAATCTCAAATGATGGAGCAACAATTTTAAGTGAAATGAGTATTGACCATCCAATAGGAAAAATGTTAGTAGAAATAGCTAAAACTCAGGATAATGAAGTCGGAGACGGAACAACAACAGTCGTAGTTTTAGCAGGCGGATTACTTGGAAAAGCAGAAAGAATGCTTGATGATGAAATCCATTCTTCAATTATAATTAATGGTTATAGAATGGCAGCAAAAAAAGCAAAAGAATTTTACACAGAAATAGCTGATCCAGTTACAATCAAAGATGTTAAAACTTTGAAGAACATTGCTGTTACTTCAATGACAGGAAAAGCAGCTGAAGCTGCAACAGAATTAGCTGATTTAGTTGTTGAAGGAATCAAAACAGTTGCAGAAGAAGAAAACGATAAAATAACTGTTGAAAGAGACAAAATTAAAATAGAAAAAAAAGGTGGGGCAGGATTAACTGATTCAGAATTAATTAAAGGAGTAGTAATTGACAAAGAAATAGTTCATGAAGGAATGCCAAGAAAAATGAAGAATGCAAAAATTGCTTTAGTTGATTCAGCTTTGGAAATAAAAGAAACTGAAACAGATGCAAAAATTCAGATTACTTCCCCAGATCAATTACAGGCTTTCTTAGACCAAGAAGAAAAAATGTTAAAAGATATGGTTGATGCAATAAAAAAATCCGGTGCAACTGTTGTTTTCTGCCAGAAAGGAATTGATGACATGGCACAACACTTTTTAGCAAAAGAAGGAATTGTTGCAGTCAGAAGAGTAAAAAAATCTGACATGGGATTGCTTGCAAAATCAACCGGAGCAAAAGTTGTTACAAGAGTTTCAGATATTTCTTCAAAAGACTTAGGAAACGCAGAATTAGTTTCTTCAAGAAAAGTAGCTAACGAAGACATGGTATTTGTTGAAGGATGCAAAAACCCTAAAGCAGTAACAATTTTAGTCAGAGGCGGTTCAGAACACATAATGGACGAAGCAGAAAGAGCCTTAAATGACGCATTAGGAGCAGTTATTTCAGCAATTAAAATAGGAAAAGTTGTTGCAGGCGGAGGAAGCAGTGAAATTGAAGTTGCAGTCAAATTAAGAGAATACGCTAAAACAATTGGCGGAAGAGAACAACTTGCAATTGATGCATTTGCCGAAACACTTGAAATAATTCCTAGAACTTTAGCTGAAACAGCTGGAATGGATCCAATTGACACACTAGTTAGTTTGAGATCAAAACATGCTAAACCAGAAGGAAAATACATTGGAGTTGATGTCTTTAAAGCACAGTTAGTTGACTTAAAAAACTCTAATGTAATTGAACCATTAAATGTCAAAACACAGGCAATTACTTCTGCAGCAGAAGTAACTGAAATGATTTTAAGAATCGATGACATTGTTGCAGGTTCAAGCAAAGGTTCAGCTCAAATGTCTCCAGACATGGGTGGTATGGGCGGAATGCCAGGCATGATGTAAACCCTTTTCAAAGGGTTTAACCAAAAGTACGGGACAAGCCCGTACTGCTTTTTTTTATTTTTTCTGTTTAATTAGTTTTCTATTAACTTCAGCAGTAATTTCTTTTCCATAATTATCCTGCATGCCTGTTTCAGAATACTCTTTGGCCCATGGTTTGTTTTGTTTCATTTCTTTAATCACTTTAACTGTTATTTCTTTCCGTGTTAGCATAGGTTTGTTCTTTTTTTCTTTTTTAGTCTTTTCTTGTTTTGTTTTTTTAATCAAGGCCATTTCAAATCACTTCCATAAAAATAATGAAAATATAATGCGTTTGTTTTTATTTAAACCTTTTGTTAAAAGGTTTAACTAAATGTATTGGGTAAACCCATACTGCTTTTACTTTTTTCCTTTCATTTTTCTTTCTATGAAACAAGTTTTGATTTTGCTTGGAAAAGCCCGTTCAGGAAAAGATACGGTAGCAGACTTTTTAGTGAAAGAATTTGGATTCAAAAAATTTGTTTTTTCTTCTGTTTTGGAAGAAGAACTAATAAAACAGGGAAAAGAAGTTTCAAAGAAAAGCATGGCTTTGCTTGGAGATGAATTAAGAAAAGAGTTTGGAATGGGAGTAATAGCACAAAAGCTTTTGGAAAAACAAACTTTTGAAAAAAGTTTGAACAAAAAAGAAGAAGAAAAAATTGTTTTTGTTGGAGCAAGGTCAACTGAAGAAATTGAATTAATTAAGCAAAGGTTTTCTGAAGCAAAACTTGTTTTAATTAAAGCAGAAGAAAATGAAAGGTTTGAAAGAAGAAGTGAATTGGATCCTGATGAACTAGAAGAGTTTTCTTTCAGAGATAAACTTGATGAAGAAAAAAAGGGGATGAAAAATGTTTTTTTGTTAGCTGAATTTAAAATAGATAATAACGGCTCTTTAAACGATTTATTTGAGAAAACAAGGGATTTAATGGGTAACCTTTTTAAATAGAAAAGCAGAATTATTTACAATTAAACAATTTTTTAGGGTGATTAAATTATGATTGGTGAAGGAGCATTAGATTTTGCAGGCATTTTAGGTAAAGGAGTTGCTGATTCAATTGCAGCTTTGTATAATAAATCTATTGAAGTGCTTCCAGGAATAGCGATTGCAATTGTGTTATTAATAATTGGTTATGTTGTTGCATTGCTGTTGAAAAAAGCAGTTGTTTATATAATTCAATATCTTAAAGTTGATCATTTCTTGGAGTCTCATGAATTGCCTCAGGCAATTGGAGGAGTACCTTTTTCTATTTTAATTGGAGAATTAGTTAAATGGTATGTTGTAATATTGTTTTTGGCTCAGGCAGTTAACTGGCTTGCATTAGATGTTTTATCAGACTTTATTGGAATGCTGGTCTTTGAAGTACCATTAATTTTGAGTGCAGTGCTGTTATTGGCTGTAGGCTTTTATTTAGCCAGATACATCAGAAACACAATAAACAAAACAAATTATCCAAAAAAAGCAATGCTGGCATTAATTGCAGAAATAGTTGTAATGTATTTAGTAGTGGTAATGGCTTTATCCTATATTGGCTTTGATACAACTATTTTAGTTGAAGCATTTAGAATTGCTTTTACAGTCTTAGTAATAGTAATTGCAATAATTTTTGGAGTTGCTTTTGGATTATCATTCAGAAAAGACATCAAAAACTTTGTAATGGAAGTTAGAAAAGGACTATAGAAACACCTTTTTTAAAAGGTGTAACAAAATGTATGGGATAAACCCATACTTCTTTTTCTCTTTTTTTTACCTGCATTTAGCTTTAAATATCTTTTTAAAGAGTTTATCTAAGATTTTAATATTAACTAAACGAATTTTACCCTATTTTTTTTAGGATTTTAAATTCGTTGTTTAACCGGAGGATTAACATGGATAAAATAAGTGAACTAAGACCTTTTCAAAAAAAGGTTGAATTAGCAGTAAAAGTATTAGAAAAAAATGAAGTAAGAGAAGTTACTTCAAAACTAGACAACTCTAATCATAAAGTAACTGAAGCATTAGTAGGAGATGAATCAGGAATCATTTTATTGACTTTATGGGATGATATGATTGACAGAGTTGAACTAGAAAAAACCTATAAAATTGCAAACGCATATACTTCTTTATTCAAAAACTGTTTAAGACTGAATATTGGAAGATACGGCGAATTAACTGATTCAAAAGAAGAAGTTGCCGAAGTAAACAAAGAAAACAATGTTTCAGAAAAAGAATTTGAACAAAGAGGCAGATTTGGCGGCGGAAACAGAGGCAGATTTGGTGGCGGCGGAAACAGAAGAAGTTTTGACAGAAGCCCTAAAAGCGAATCAAAACCAGCTTCAGATGACTCTGATTCTGATTCAAGTGACTCAGATTCTGAAAGCAATTCAGACAGCGATGACTCAGACGATTCTTCAGACGAATAAGCTAAAACCAATTTTTTAAAAAAAGAAACCAAAGAATAAACCAGTTTTATTCTCTTTTTCTTTTATTTTTCTATTTTTCTATAGAAACACTTTTATTCTTCTATAACTTTAATTTATTATGACTTTTTCTTTTCAGGGTTTAATTGAATCAGTTCAAAACGATTCTTCAGCTAAAGTATTAATTCTTTCAAACTTGATTACAATTGTTTTAGCAGTTGTTTTCAGCTGGAGTGTTTTTGTTATTGTCTGGATTTATTGGTTCCAGAGTGTTATTATTGGATTCTTTAATTTTATTAGGATTATTACTTTAGAAAATCGTTTGATTCTGGGAGAACAATTAAACCAGATAACTTCTTTAGGTAAAATCTTTTTGGGTTTCTTTTTTGTTTTCCATTATGGAATTTTTCACTTGGTTTACCTTGTTTTTTTGGTTTCAATCACTTTTGTTTTCCCTTTATTCGGAGGAAATTCAGTTGCAGTTGATTTTGGTTACGTCTTTTTGGTTGCAATAATTTTTTTCTTAAACCATCTTTTTTCTTATATTAAGTTTAAGGATTCCCCAAAAAAATATACTGCAGGCAGCCTGATGTTTTTTCCTTATATAAGAATAATCCCAATGCACATAATCATTATTGTTTTAGTGCAGGGGTTTGTCATTGATTTGTCAGGAGCTTCAGCAGCAACTTCTTCTGTTTTGGTTCTTTTCCTGTTGATGAAGACTGCCGCAGATTTAATAATGCATTCAATTGAACACAAAGAACAACTTTTGGAAAAAGTTGTATCAAAAACTGGTTCCGCATAACTTTAAAAACAAGTTTTGGTTTGGATAAGTATTTAAGGATTTTATTGGTTTTATTTTATTTCTCAGACAGCACGACTGAATGCAATGAATGTCGTGCGCCGTTGCTCGCGAGCGGAATCGCGATGGGCGTGTAGCTCAGCCTGGTTAGAGCACTGGTCTTATACACCAGGAGTCGGGGGTTCAAATCCTCCCACGCCCATAAACCTTTTCCAAAAGGTTCAACAAAACGTACGACTTTCAGTCGTACTGCAAAAACTTTTAGAAAAAGTTTTATCAAAAAAGGGATAAAATGTTAGAAAATTATTCTCTGCAAAAAGAAGAAGAAATCAGAAAGCAGTGGGCAAAAAACAAAATTCCGGAAAAAGCCAGAAAAACAAGTTCAAAACAAAAAAAATGCTTTTATTTCATGGACGGCCCTCCTTATGCAACAGGCCATATTCATATGGGAACTGCATTAAACAAGATTTTGAAAGATGTTTCAATTAGATATAAAAGAATGAATGGATTTAATGTTTTTGATAGACCAGGATATGACACTCATGGAACTCCCATTGAATTTCAGGTAGAAAAAGAAATTAACACTAAATCAAAGCAGGATATTGAAAAGTTTGGAGTAGAAAATTTTATTAAAAAATGCAGGAAATATGCAACTGAATTTATTGACCAGCAAAACAATGAATTTGAAAATCTTGGAGTATGGATGGACTGGGAGAATCCATATATTACTCTGAAAAATGAGTACATTGAAAGCATTTGGTGGACTTTTAAAAAAGCAGAAGAAAAAAAATTATTGTATTTAGGAGAATACTCTGTTCATGTTTGCCCCAGATGCGAGACAGCAGTTTCATTCAACGAAATTGAATACATTAAACAAACAGATAATTCTGTGTATGTTAAATTTCCTTTAAAAGACAAAAAAAATACTTTCCTGATAATCTGGACTACTACTCCTTGGACTCTGCCTGCAAATACTGGAGTAATGGTTAACCCTGAATTTGATTACTCGGAAATTGAATTAAGTTCAGGAGAAAAATGGATTATTGCAAAAGAACTAGTTCAAAAATTAATGGATTCAGTTGAAGCAGGTTTTACAGAAAAAAAAGTGTGGAAAGGAAAAGAACTAAAAGACTGGAAATATGAAAACCCGCTTAATAAAAATTTGAATTTGCCTGACATGAGCAAAGGCTATAAAATTGTTTTAAGTTCCCGTTATGTTAATTTAGATGAAGGAACTGGTTTAGTGCATTGTGCGCCAGGCCATGGAAAAGAAGACTTTGAAGTAGGAAAAGAAAATAATTTGCCTTCTCTTTCTCCGGTAAAATTAAACGGTGAAATGACTGAACAGGCAGGAAAATATCAGGGAAAAAAAGCAAGAAAAGTTGATTCCGAAATAATTGATGATTTACAGGAAATGAATTCATTGGTTTTAAAGCATCCATACACACATGATTATCCTGTTTGCTGGAGATGTAAAACTCCTTTGTTAATGCTTTCAGTTCCTCAATGGTTTTTCAAAGTCAGTTCAATCAGAAAAAGAATGCTTGAATTAAATTCAGAAAACAACTGGATTCCTTCTTGGATGAATGACAGGATGAATAACTGGATTGAATCATTGTCTGACTGGCCTATTTCAAGGGCAAGATATTGGGGTACTCCACTGCCTATCTGGGTTTGCAGTAAATGTAATAAAAGAAAAGTTTTTGGTTCACTAAAAGAATTACAAAAAGAAGCAAAGGTTTCAGATTCAATTGATTTGCATAAACCTGAAATAGATAAAGTCAAGTTTTCTTGTGATTGTGGAGGAGAATTTTCAAGGGTTTCAGAAGTGTTGGATGTGTGGTTTGATGCAGGAGTAAGTTCTTGGGCTGCATTAAATTACCCTAAATCAGATGATTTATTTAAAAAATTCTGGCCAGCTGACTTAAACATTGAGGCAACAGAGCAAGTTCGAGGCTGGTGGAACTCGCAATTAATTACTTCAACTATTTGTTTTGATAAAACTCCTTACAAAAACATTATGGTTCATGGAATGGTATTGGATTTAGGCAAAAAAAAGATGAGCAAGTCAAAAGGAAATGCAATTCAGCCAAAAGAAGTAATTCAAAAACATAACAGGGATTTTTTAAGGTATTATTTTTGTTCTCAGTCAAAAGGAGAAGACATTGTTTTTGACTGGAATGCATTCAAAGACATCAACAAGTTTTTTGGAATCTTTTTTAATTCCTATAATTACTTAAATTTGTATTTAGAAAAAAATCCTTTAATTCAGGAAAAAGATTTAAAGGAATTAATGCCTGAAGACAAATGGATTGTCTCTAAACTTAATTCTTTAATCAGGGATTCAGTTGAAGCATATGAAAAATATTTATATCCAAAGCTTGTTTCCCAGTTAAACTGGTTTGTAACAGAAGAATTCAGCAGGACTTACATTAAATTAATCAGGAATAGAAAAGACAAAGCTGTTTCAGTTACAATGAATTATGTTTTAATTAATTTACTGAAATTAATGGCTCCTGTTTTGCCTCATTTTTCAGAGTACATTTACAGTGATTTTAAAAAACCAAAAATGCTTGAATCAGTTCACTTACTTGTTTTTCCAAAGCATAATCAAAAACTGATTGATTTGGATTTAGAAAAAGAGTTTTCTTTGGTTAAAGAAATTTCCCAGACTGCTTTGTCTTTAAGAGAAAAAGAAAAAATGCGTTTAAGATGGAAATTAAATGAATTAGTTTTAGAAACAAAACTTTCTTTTTCTAATTCAAAAGAAATTCTTTCTTCTATGACTAATGTAGAAAAAGTCAGGGTAGTTAAATCAAAACCTGAAGGTAAATTCATTTCAGCTGAATTAAACAAAGAACTTGTATTGCATTTAAACATTGAAGCAGATTCAGATTTAAAAAATAAATGGGAGTTAGCTGAATTAACAAGGTTAATCCAGTCTGAAAGAAAGCAAAAAGGATTTAATCCAAATGAAGTAGTTAAACTGAATTTTGATTGTTCAGATAAAAAGTTTTTGAGTAAATTCAAATCCGAAATTGAGGAAAGCACTAATACAAAATTAGTTGAAGCAAAAGGGGAAATGAAAAAACTGCTTGAAAGAGAATTTTATTTTGAGTTTTAACTTGTAAAAAGCATATATTTAAATAATATTTATGCCCTTATTTTAATGGTGATTTGCCATGAATTTAAGTTTAGAGTTTAAAGGGCATTTAGAGGAAATAATTGAAAGAGCTATTGATAAAGGTTTGGTTAAAACAAGAGCTGAAGCTGTAAGGCTTGGCTTATTAGAGTTAGATAAAGAATATCATTTAGCTGAAGCTGATTATAGTCCTGTTGATGAACTGCCTTTAAAGAAAGAGTTTGTAAAAGAACTTGTCAAGAGAAGCAGGGAAAAATCAATTAAAGCCAAAAGCATTGATGATTTGTTTAAGTGATTTTATGGCTTATTCTTTAAAATACAATGAAAAAGCAAAGCAGGAGATAAAAAAGCATTGTAAAAAAAACAAGGAAATGGAAAAAGTCATAAGAAGAAAATTAAGGCAGATTATTGAAAATCCTTTTTATTTTAAACCTTTAAGAAAACCAATGCAAAATTTAAGGCGAGTTCATATTCTGAAAAGTTTTGTTTTGGTTTATTCTATTCAAGAAAAAGATAAAACAGTTACTGTTGAGTTATTCAAACATCATGATGAGGTTTACAAGTTTTAATGAAATAATTTTTTCTAAAAAGGTTTATTTCCTTTCCTCAAAAATATTTTTTCTTTCTTTTTTTTCGCCTTTTTCTGCAGGATAACCAACTGCTACAGAGCAAATCACATTAAGGTTTTCAGGTAACTTCAAAATTTCTTTTGCTAATTCCTTATTCACTTTTCCAATCCAGCAGGTCCCTAATTCCAGTTCAACTGCCTGAAGCATTAAGTTTTCAATGCTTGCAGCGACATCCAAGTGATTATAAATTTTGTTTGCTCCATCCCAGAATTTTTCGTTAACTGTTTTCCAGTCACCACAGCACACAATAATTATTGGAACTTTTTTTATCCAGTCCTGCTGAAAAGCTTTTTCTAATTCTTTTTTTGTTTTTCCTGAAACAAAAAAAAACTTTCTTGCCTGAAGGTTTGCAGCAGAAGGAGCCCAAATTAATGCTTCTTTTAGTAATTCAATTTTTTCTGGTTCAATTTCCTTGTCTTTGTATTTCCTGATACTTCTTCTTTTTTGAATTGCTTCTTTTACATGCATTTAATCTCTCTGATAAAATAGAAATCAAAAAAAATTTTAAGGCCGCATTTTTCTTATTCTTCTTGCTTTTGCTCTTCCGATTAAATGAATTCCAATTCCATTTTTGCTTTTAGTGTTCCAGACTTTTTTTATTCTGTTGCTTCTGGTTTTCCAGTTTTGCATTAATTTTTGGGTCCATGCTTTTGTTCTTACAGTATTTCTTAATAAACTGGCTGAACTTCTGGTTTTAATTCCTCTTGCCCTCCACCAAGCTAATTCAGGTGTTCCTTTAATCATTTCTCTTGTTTTATTTTTTCTGTCTCTGATTCTTTTCATTCTTTCTGCAAATTGCTTATTTGTTCTTTCAATTTCTGTTTTTGCTTTGTTCCTTGTTTTTTTTATTATTGCTTCTGCTTCTGCTTTAACTATTCCTCTTTTTCTTCCTGCTTTTCTTTCTTTTGTTAATCCGGTTATTTCTGTACTTAATTTATCAAAATTTTTTGCTGCTGGACTGTCACTTTTAGGGTAACTTTTAGTTTCTCTTACAATTTCCTGTGAAATATGCGTTCTTAACTCTATTGCTCTGTCTAATACCTGATTTGCATATACTGCTATTTTATCCAGATTAGGCGATTCCCTGTCTGTTTTTAAAGTATCATAAAAATTAGTTCTGGCTTCTTTATATTCTTGAACATATCCTTTAAGTTCTGTTATTTCATTTGTATAACTCATATTATCAATAAAATATTGTTTTTCTTTTAATAAAAACTTTTCTGTTTTCTTTGAATTCATGGAAACATTTAAATAGAAAAAACCTTTATATTGTTCTATTGAGCAATTATACATAGTGATTTAATGAATAAAAACCATGTTTTTGGCGGAATTGCAGTTTTAGCGCTTATTGCAGTTTATTTTATTTTTTTCAGTTCCACAGTTTATTCTTTTAATTCAGGTTTAACTCAAATTAATTCTTTGTGGGAAAAACAAGAGCTTAAGCCGGTTGATTTAACTTCTCCGGTAAAAGTTTATTCTTTAAATGAAGCAAAATTAATTAACTTAAAAGCAGGTTTAACTGAATTTCATTCTGCTGTGGAAAAACAAGAGGCTTCAGAAGACAAAGAAAAATTGTTGTTGTTAACTGAAATCGAATTGGATTTAGTGGATAATGCTTTAATCCAGAAAAAGAATTTTGATTTAATTGATTTTTTTGATTCAACTGAATATGATTTTGATGTTTTATGCTCTTCAATGAATAAAATAGATGAATTTGAAGCAAATCTTTTATTGCAAAAAGATTCAGCTGAAGCATTTAATTTAAAGTCAGCTGAATTCAGTTCAAGTTTTCCTGTTGAAGCAGAAAAAGCTGAAGTTTCTTTTCTTTCCCTGCAGTTTTCTTCTGATAACAAGCTTTCTCAATTAACTTCAATTATTTCAACCATTAAAGGGGTCTGTTAATGAAAAAAATTCTTTTGATTTTGTTTGTTTTTCTTTTTTCTTCTGTTGTTTTTGCAGGAGAAATTTCCTGTAATGGTTCTGAAAGAAATTATTCTGCAGTTTTTTCTGACGGAGACTATTGTTTAATCCCTGTTTTAGACGGAAAAGGAATGGTTAAAGTTTTAGTTGATAATGTTGTTTTTCCTTCGAAAGGAACATGGTATTTTAATATTTCTTCTTTTTTTAGCATAATGCCTGAAGCAGATCCTAATGGGCTTTTTACTGAGGAAAAATTAGATTGTGGGCATTTTTTAACTGATATTTGGAAAATTCAGGGGGATAATACTGAATATAAGACTGAAACAAAACCAGATGGAACCTGGCCAAAGAGTATTGTTTGCGATACCCAAAGAGGAATGTTTTACAATGATGTGGATTTAGCTACTTTAACAATATCAGAAAAACCAACTTCAAAAAACCTTAAGCTTGATATTGAATTAGAATCAGATGACGCTTTTAAAGAATATTTGGGTTTAGAATTAGGAAAAACAGTTGACGAAATTGATTTTAGAAAGAGTTCACAGCAATTCAGCTTGTTTGAGTCAACAGGGCTTGGAAAACTTATTTCAATTAAAAACGGGAACCTTGAAACAGGAGCTGAACTGCATTTAACCCAAAAACTTGATTTAAAAAATAATAAAATAATATTTGAATTAGTTAATGAAGACCCAGAAAAAGTTTTGTGCGGTAACCTTGAGGTTTCTTTGCTGGATTCAGAAGGAAAAACTTATGGGTGCAATGGTTTGGCTGAAGTAAAAATTGTTTATAATAAAGAAGAAACAGAAAAATACACTGAATCTTCAAAAGGCATTGAATACTTTTTTAATATTGAATTAAAAATTTTATCAGAGGAATTTTTAAAAGAAGGAAAATCCACTGACTGCATTGAAGACTGGAAATGCAGTGATTGGAGTGCATGTGCTAACGGCCAGCAGACCAGAACATGCACAGACAAAAACAAATGTGGTACAACAAAAGACAAGCCTTCAGAGAGAATAAACTGCTTTGAATCAAATTTAACTCAGGCACAAACCCAGTTGAATTCATTGATTTTAGAAAAATATTATGGAGAAATTTTTTCTCTTTCAAGAGGAGAGTGGCCTGAATGAACTCAAAAATTTTAATTGGCGCAGTAATAATAGTTGTAGTTATTGCAGGTGCATGGTTTTTCACTCAAGGAGAAAAAAAAGAAATGACTTTCTCTGAAGGAGTAAATGAAATCAATTTGTTATGGGAAAAAAATAATGTTAACCCAAAGTTTTTGGTTGCTGATTCAACTGAAGCAAGTTTTACTGCTTCAGATTTAGAGTCATTAAATAATGATTTAATTTCTTTTCAGGATTCTTTAAATAAATTTAATTCAACTGAAGAAACTAAAGCATTAACTGATTTTGTGCAAATTCATTTTCTTTTAGTAGATGAATTAGTTCTTGCATTAGAAACAAAGAATGCATCAGACAGACTAGAATTAACTGAAATAACCGGAGACAATTTATGCAACAACAAAACAGATTTGAAATTAGTAGGAGAAAATACAATTAAATTAAATGAAAAAATGAGTTCAGTTAATGAATTAGTTTATGCTTTTAATGAAGTTCATCCAAATTTAGAGGAAACAGCAAATCTTTCTTCTTTTATTGTCAGTACAGCAGATTTTTCCAGAATTGAATTAGAAAACACTGTAATGTTAAATGAATTAGAGAGGGTGTGTTAATGAAAAAAATGTTTGTCTTGTTTTTTTTGGTTTTGCTTTCTTTGAACGTGTTTTCTGAAGGGCATTATTGGGATTCCAAACTGCAACAAACTGTTTTAATTGATGCCCAACAAGGAAGTGTTTATAGAATAGCAAAGAATTCAGAAGAATATTCTCCTTACTGGGTTTATATTAAAAGTGTTGATTATTTTTCTTCTCCAAAAAAAGCTGAAATTTCAGTTGGCTTTGTACCTGTTTTAGATAACTTTAGTTCAAGCGATTTTGTTGAATTTGAATGTGATGAAGGAATTCTTGCAGACAACTCAATGGAATTATATGATATTGACACAAAAAGAGTTGAATCATGTTCAAGCAAAGAATTAGATGGAAGCAAGGTATTTGTTAATCTTGTTTCAGTTAATTCAAATAATTCTGTTTCCCTGCAAGTTTATTTTATTGAATCAGAAAAAAATAAAAAAATTCCTGAAATAACTAAATCTAATGGAGTTTATTCTTTTGAACCTTCAAAAGAAATCCCTAAAATTTATAAACTGAAATCTATTCCAGTTTATTTTACTTATTATGGTTCAAAGAAAGATGTTTCTAATGAGGAACTTATTATTCCTAGATTGGAATTTACTTTTGTTCCTGATTATACTGTTTTTTCTTCAGATTTATTTGATAAAATAGTAATAACTAATTCAGGTTTTTTTAAGGAAACCCCTGTAGAAGAACAAGGCACTGCTTTTTTGCCTAACAAAATAACTTTTTCTCTTAATGAAACTAATAATCTTATTGGAGTTCCTGTTTTAGGAAGTGCTTTAGACTCCTGTTTTTCTTTTAATCAAGAAACAGCTAAAAATGAAATTAACTGGGATTGTGCTGCAATGACAATTTTAAATACTATAAAATCAAATTCTTCTGATTCAGTTGATTCAAGTGCATTACAATCTTTAGGGAACACCGGAACAACAACTTTAATTAAACCTGATACAGTCAGCTTTGAAGGATTAATTGGTTCTCTGCTTTTTGATTCAGTTAATGCAGGAGAAATTAAAGCAAAATTAATTGATTCAGCTGGAAAAGAAATTCCAGTTGTTTGGGACTCGAGTAAACTAAAAGTCATAGGAGAAGTTAAACCAGGACCTTATGCTTTAAGATTAATTCAAGATTCAGAAGAAAGAGTTGCTGGTTTATTGTCTGAATGGACTTCAGATATTTTTACTGTTCCCTCTTACAATCCTGTTTTTAAAGATTTTTCACAAGAAGTTGAAGAAATGAAAGTAGACACAGGAAAAGCTACTGTAATCTGGCCTGATTCAGTCTGTGATACTTTGATTTTTTCAGGAGACATTTTAATAGTTAAGGATTTAAGCGGAAAAGAAATTAAAACTGATTTAACTTTAACTAAACTTCCTACAGTTAAATGCAATTCAGTTCCTGCACCAAAATATTCTTGTTTACCTTCTCATGAATCAACTTATGTTTGTGATTACCCTCAAATTCCAGAAGGATGCGATTCAGTTTCAGTTGAAGATTCAGCCTGTGATTCAACATTTTTGTTCCCTTTAGGAGAATCCTTTTCTTTGAGTTTGCGTGACTCTGAATTTATTGGCCCTTATCAGACTGAAATAAGTGCAGGAGACACTATTGTTGCTCCTGATTCAATTGTAAAACAAAATCCTGTTTTTAATCCAAATGAGTTTTTTGAAGTAACTTTTTTGATTGGAAAAGAAAATTATAATTTGTTAGGCCAAGAAGAGTTTACAGGAGTCATTAAAATGATTGAATTAAAGGGAACTAAAAACTCTTATTATATTGTTGAAGATATTAGTAAGGGAGATCGATTTAAAGTTGAGCATTTGGTTAAAGGAAATGCATATAATTTGATTATTAATGAATCAGATTCCACTGGTTATTATAATTATTTGTATCCAGTTGAACCAAGATTAAACCCAAGGCTTGCAATTGACAGTCAATTTTCTGGGTTAACAATTGATTTAAGAAATGAAAGTTTTGCTAAAACTGATTCATTTATTTTAAATTCTTCTCTTCCATCCATTCAAGAAAAAGTTTTTGACTGGAGTAAAGTGCCTTTAGCAGAAACAGGTTTCAAAGACTTGCAGATTGCTTCAGTTGATGTTGAAGGAAAAAAATATTTTGTAACAAAAATCAATGGAGCCCCAGCATATTATGTGAATATTCCAAAAGATGCTAAAACAATTGAAATTTTATTAGAAGAATATAAAAGAATCAGAAAAGGATTCTTTTCTATTGGCTCAGTGGGAAAAGTACAGGTTCCTGACACTAAAAATGCGTTGAATTATCCTTCAAGGGGTTTAATTGCAGTTGATTTCAGTGAAGCAAAAAATGGGTTAACTTTTGCGATTGATTCTTTCCTTGAAAATGAAAACACAGGAATAACTATTGATAATTGGGATGGAACACCATTCCAGTTTTATGTCTGCCAAGATAAAACAGGAGACAATAAATGTGATTTGTGGTTTATGGAAGGAACATCACAATATGGAGCAACTTTTGTTGAACCAAACTTTGAGGCAGCATCAATTGAAGTAAGGCTTGAAACAGTTTCAGCAGAAAAAGCTGAAGTGCATATGATACTGGAATATGATTTAGGAGAAAATTGTCCTGTTATTCCTGAACCAGTTGAAGATAGTTTATGTGGCGATTTGGATGAAATAAATAAAGCAGTTGGAGCTGAAAGTGTGAGCTGGATTACTAAAGCTCTTTATAACTTAGGTTTTTATGATTTAATGATTTGGTGGTATGCACCTAACTCAGAAGAAGAAGGAAAAATAGTTGTTGAAGGAATCACTGAACCTAAAACAATTTCAACTGACTCAACTAAAACCGAAATTGAAATTGGAGATAAAAAAGCTGAAATGGAAATCACTCATGAAAAAGATTCAGTTGAAGTAAAACCAGGGGAACAAACAGAATTAAATGTTAAAGTTAAAGTAACTCTAAAAACAACAACTTCTCAAGGCTATGAAAGGTTTGGAGAGCAGAGTTCTGATTGTGTTATTGCAATGAATAATGCAAAAAAATTTGAAGCAGAAATAGAAAAGTATTCTTCTGATTATTCAATGAATTCAAATTTAATTAGAGCAATAATTCAGGCTGAAAGCTCTTTTGTTTCAGATGCAATTGGACCTGATGAATCAGGAAATGATTCTTCTTATGGCTTAATGCAGATTCACAAAACAAATTTAGGTAATTGGACTGATATTTTTGGTTCTGACTGGAAAACAACTGAAAGCTGGAAAGACCCTGAGAAAAGCATTAAAGCAGGAACAAGATATTTTAATTCAGTTTCATTCTCTGATTCAGCTGAAAACTGGATTAATAATTTAGGGTGCAATGAAAAAGAGTTAAATACAGTACTGCCTGCAACCGGAATAACAAATGCTACATGGAGAACTGCATTAAAGATTGCAAGATATAATACTTCTCCAGAAAATATTTCATGCAATGAAATAAAAGCTGTCAGTACAAGAGAAACATATGTGTCAAAAGTTTTAGCTTGGTTCAGGGTTTTTGAAGAAAACTATGGAATGGATTCAAGCAATCCGGATTACTGTAAGCCGACAAAAATTGGGGCAGGGACAGGAACAGTGATTGAGCCTCCTGTACAGGAAATAACTTCATGCAATTCATGCAAAACAATACAGGAATGCCTTGCATGCATTGACTATAAATTTGTTTCAGGAATATTTCAGGCAAGCTAAATATAATTTGTTTGAAGAATACTTGAATTTTTTTTAGTTTCTTTCTTTTAAAGAGATAACACATTTAGGGCATTTAATTAAATTGCATTCCCTGTTTATTTTTGCCATGGTCAAACCACATATAGGGCAAAAGCATTTGGGAAAGCTAATTCTTTTTTCCCTTATTTTTTGAATTGCTTTTTTGTTATACATTTTTGGCACCTTGTAATATTCTTTTTTGAACAAAAAGCATTTTAAAGCAGAACAACAGCCTTTTAAAAAAAGGCTGGCGAAAAACGGTTTTTGGCAGCACGATTTTATGCTGTCACGCTTTTGGGTGTGAGTGCCGGGCACAACATAATTGGTGATAGCACGGCTTTACGCCGTGCATTTGTTCAACCTTTGGAAAGGTTGTGTTACACCTTTTGGAAAAGGTGTTGACAGAAAGGCATTTAAATTAGAACAACATTATTTATTCAATTGATTTTACTTTGGGGATTATTTGGCTGAACTAATTGCTTTATTGAAGAGAATAGGATTAAACGAATATGAGTCAAGAGTTTATTCTTCTTTAAGTGAATTAAATGAATTAACTGCTTCAGAGATAAGCAAAAAAGCAGTTATTCCCCGGGCAAGAGTTTATGATGTTTTAATGAGTCTTGAAAGAAAAGGTTTTGTAATGATTTCAATTGGCAGGCCTGTTTCTTTTAAAGCAATTGCCCCGGAAAAAGCTTTAATGAATTTTGAAAGCCAAAAAAGAGAGTCATTTGAAAAAGAATTAAAGGAAATGAATTCCTTAAAGCAAAAACTTAACTCCAACTTTAATTTAAAAACAGGAGAAACAAATGCTTTTTCGGGAGTGTGGAGTATTTCCAGCAATCAAATAAACAACATAATAGATGATTCACTAAAAAATGCTAAAGAAAGCGTGGTAATTTCTACTTCTGAGTCTAATGCCTTGCAGAAAATCAATGCCTTTTCATCTGAATTCAGGGCGTTAAAAGCTAAGGGAATACAATTAAAACTTGCTTTAAATTCTTTTGATAAAACCAGATTAAACAAGGAATTCAAGCATTTTGATACATTTAAATCAAAGAATAACTCCAGGTTTATTGTGTTTGATAATCAAAAAGTCTTGTTGTTTTTTAATGAAAGAAAAGAAGAAGATGAAAAAGCTATTTTAATTGAAAGCCCTTTTATTGCAAACTATTTATCTAAATCAGTTTGATTGCAAAGTTTTTTAAACATTGAAAACATTGTTTAATTGTGGATTTGAAAAATTTGTTTTCTTTTTGGCTTAGTTTGGTTAAAAATCCAAAAGAAGCTTTTGCTAGGGAAAAGGATAATGCGTCTTTCAAAAAAGCGTTAATTAATTATTTAATTGCTATTTTAATTCCGATTTTAGTAAGTTTTGCTATTTTGCTGGCATTAATTTTTGCTGAACCTGTTGATGCTCCTTTTTTGACACCTATTCAATTTATTGAAGAAATTCTTCTAATTATTTTTGTTTTGTTGTTTGCGGTTTTATTTATACAAGCAGTTTTGTTTGTAACTGGAAGGTTACTTAGAGGTAAAGGGAAATTTGGAGGGAAAAAATTATTTAAGCAGCAGTTTTATTTACTTTCATTAATTGTCATTCCAATATCTTTAGTTAATTTAATAATAAATTTTATTCCTGTGGAATTAATTGGGTTAATTATTAAATTAGTAGTTGGGCTTTATTCATTCTATTTAACTCTTTTGGTTCTTTCTCAAGCGCATTCTTTCAGTTTAATAAGAGCGTTTTTTACTTTGTGGTGGGGAGCAACTTTAGCGGGATTATTGCTTTTTTTATTATTGTCCCCTGGAGAACCATTTTACCAAACCTATTGTTTTGCAGATGAGTTTCATGTGGATCCAGACACCAAACAAATAAGATTTACTGATTTGCTTGGGGGGGATGCAGCAACTAAAGAAACAGATTCTTTTAATTTAGAAATAAAACAAAGTGAATATGATTCAGATGTTTTTTCGCTAAAATTGAAGAATATTTCTTCAGAAAAGATAACTGTATTAGGGTTTGAAAGAAGCACAGCAAACATTTTTAGTGTAAACAAAGGTTCTGTTTCTTGGGAAAACCCTGAAGTTGCAACTTTAAACCCTTCTGAAGAAAACACTTTTTATTTAAGCGGGCATTTTCCTGTAAATAGTGATGAAGCAATGATAATTATTTATGAAGAAGGAGGACAAAAGAAAGCTAGAATATTGCGGTGTATATTGCAAGATACTTTGAAAGAAAAGCAAAGTCTTCCTAGAATGTATGAAAACTTTTTAGATAAGGTTTACAATATTATTTTTAGATATTATGCATAATTCTTTTTTCAATTAACCAAAAAGATAATTGGAATAAAAAAATAGAAAAAGAAAAAGGAAAATTAATTCCTTTTCTTAACTGAGTTTTTTTGTTTTAAATTATTTTTTCTTTTTTCTTGTTGAAGTTTTCTTTGTTTTATTGCTTGAGTTTTTTCTTGTCTGTGGTTTTCTTGTTATTATTTCTTTGATGTCTGCCTGAAAATCGTTTTCAGGAGCATAGTCAATGACTTCTGCTTTTTCTTCTTCTTTATCTGTTCTGACTGCAGCCATAATAATTAAGATTACTACAATCACAATCAAGATTACTAAAATGTATTCGTCTTGTCCAAACAAAATAAATCCTGTTGATTCTGCTTCAGCTTCTTTTTCTGTTTCAGTTGTTGTTTTAATTTCTTCTGGAATTGAAACAACTTTATAGTAAGTTCCTTTATCTGTGATTATTTCTATTGGAACCTCTAATCCGTTTAATTCCATGTTTTCGTTTACAACAAAACTCAAAAGAATTTCTGAAGTAGTTCCTTTTTCTATTTTTGGGTTTTCAATAAAGTATTTTGTTTCAGGGTAATTTGATTTAACATCTAATACTTTCATGCTTGTTTCTGTATTGTTTTCTATTTCAATCTTGATTTCAACTGTGTTTTCTAGTGTGTCTTCTGTTTCAAGCCCGTTTGATTTAACTTTAATATCTTCAGGGTTAATTGAAAGAATAATGCTTCCTCCTGAAACATTTACTTCAACTTCTTCCTGAACTGTAAAGCCATAGTTTGTTGTTGCTTTAACCCAGACTTTTGCCTGTTCTTGTTCAAAATCAAATGGAGGGTTAAAATAAACATAAACTTCTTTTGTTTCTCCAACGCCTAAATCAAATTCTTTTGGATTAAAGTAAACCCAAGGATAATCTTCAACTGTAAAAGAAATTTTCTGTAAGGTCATTCCATTGTTTGTTACTTTTAGAGTTGTTATTCCTCCTTCTCCTGCATTAACATCAACTTGTTTCTTTAAGTTTGTCATGTTTAATCCAAAACAGGTTGTGTTATCCAAGTAATCTATTTTTGCGTTTAAAGTATATTGATTGTTTTCTGTTATTGTTTTGATTGTATAACTGTTTTCAGTTGATTCTTTTGTTGGAAGAATAATTAGTTCAACTGCTTTTTCTTCTCCTTTGTTTAAACTAAAACTTTCTTCACTTAATTTAATCCAGTTTAAGTTAGAACTTAAATTAAATAACTGGGTTTTTGTTCCGGTGTTTTTAACTGAAATAAACTTGTTTTGAGTCGGAACTTCTCTGCAGACTTTTATTACTGGAACTTCTGTCTGAATTCCATAACAGTCTTCTCTTTGAATTGTTTTTTCCAGTGTTTCAGAATAGTTTTCTGAGTCTGCAATTAAAATGATTTTTAGTTCTCCTAAAACAGATACTGCAGAAAAATCAAGTGTTGCCTGTACTTCTGTGGATTCTCCTGCTTCTAATGTAATAGAGTTTTTTTCGAGTTCTGCTTGAACTCCCTGAATGCTTAATTTAACTGTTGTTTTTTGTGTTCCATTGTTTTTCACTATATATGATATAACTGGTTTTGATTCAATGCAGACATTTTCCTGCCATCTTGCTGTTTCTAAACTTAAATTATAGCAGTCTTCTAATCTGACTGTTAAGTTTTTTTCATAGTATTGATTGAATTTTTCTGAGTAAACAATTACTTTTAATGGATAATTTTGTGTTGTTAAATCGTTTTTGCTGAACTCTAATTCAATTGCCTTGCTTTGGCCTGGACTTAAATTAAATTTGTTTTCTTTTAATTTAACCCAGTTTAGTCCCTGTACTTCAACTGTTAAACTGTCTTCCATTAACCCGTTGTTTTTTATTGTAATTGAATCAGTTTTTGTAACATCATTGCATGCAGTAAAGTTTTTTGATTCAATTTGGATTTCTTGTCCGTTTTCTACATTTAATAAAAGGGTTTTTTCTTTTGTTATTCCGGTGTTTTTTAATTCAACTAACAAATTGAATTCATATTCTTTTGTTTCCTGATTGCATGGAATTAAAACATTTATTTCAACTTCTCTTGAAGTATTTTTTTTAATTAAAATTTCTTCTGAGCTTAATTCAAACCAGTTTGAATTCAGTCCCTGAACTGAAAGAATTACTCTTTCATCAAATATTCCTGTGTTTTCTAATTCTAACTGAAAGACTTTTTCCTGGCATTGAGTTGCATTAATTAAAGTGATTCCGTTTATTTTGATTTTGTGTCCTTCAACTACGCTTAAATTAAATATTTTTGTTATTGTTGATGTTTCTCCTTTTGCTTTGATTCCTAAATCATATTCCCCTGATTCAGCATAAGGAAAAGGGGTGATAAAAGCATAAACTTCTTTGCATGATTCTCCTGAAAGATAAACTGATAAAGGTCTTACTTCCATCCATGCATTATCTGAACTTAAACTAAAGTTTTCTCCGCTGTCTTGTGTATTGCATAATACAAAAGTTCTTTCAATTGTTTCTCCCTGAAAAGTTAATCCATTAAAGTTTCCTTCAAGTGTATGTGCATTAACAAAAACACTTAAGAAAATCAATGTTATTGCAATTAAAATTTTGTTATTCAATTTTATTCCCCCTTTTATAATTCAACCAGGTTGTTTTCCCTTTTTTTTCTTGGGTTTGACCTGGATTTAATAATAGAATTATTATAATAACTAAGATTACAATTAGTCCAATTGCTTGGCCTGAACCTAATGAAATAAATCCAGCCAAAGAACTAAACCATGAATCTTCTTGTTTTTCCTCTTTTTTTTCTGCTTCTTTTTCTTCTTCTAATACAATTAATTCAATGGTTTTTTTTTGTCTGAATTCACTGTTTTCAAAAACCATTGTTATTTCATAGTTTCCTTTTACTGCTTTTTCTTTATCTAAAAACAGTTTTCCGGTAATTGTTTTGGTTTTTTCTTTTTCAATTTCCTGTAATATTTCTGACTGGAATGAAACTCCGTCCGGAAGCCCTTCAATCCAAAACACTATATTTTCTATTTTTTCTCCTGAAATGTTTTTAATTGCAATGTTTAGCTCTTTTTCATCTGAATTAAGGGTTATTTTTTCAGGAACAGACCAGAATTCAATTACTCCGTCTGTTTTTAACGGATTTTTTTCTTCTATTACTTTAAAATTTAAGCTTAATTCTTTTCCATCAACTTCAACTTTAAGTGAATAATCTCCTAGTTCAGATGTAATAGCAGGATTAACTGAAACATAAACTTTTTTTAATTCTTTTTTTTCTAAATAAAAACTTGTTTCAGAAATATGTGTATTAATGTTTTCAAGTTCATCAAAATTTAATGAAATTTTTTCTCTGAAATCTCCTTTATTTTCAGTTAACAAAGTAAAAATCTGTGAATGCCCTCTTTCAATTTCTAATTCATTATTTAATAAACTTGTTTTTGTTTCATGAATTCCTCTTACACTTACATCAAATGTTTTTCTTTGCTCAAAAAAAGGATTAAAAGCATATAATTCCATTAAATGTGTTTTAACTTCAGTGTCATTAAAAGCAGTTACTTCAATCCAGTATTTTCTGGTTTCATGTGCAGCCAAAACTGTTTTTGTCTGCTGTAATTCTGTTTTAAGTTTTCCTCTTACTGCAAACTCTATTTCGTTTTCTTTGTCATCCAGATTAGTTACAGTAAAATAAACTCTTTCTGTTTCTCCTTTTCTTACAGTTATATCTGCAGGAGCAGTTAATCTGAATTCTCTTTGAATTTCAATGCATTCAATTAAATCAAAGAAAACCTGTTTTGAAATTATTAAATCGTCTGACTCTATATATACAGTAACAGAATATTCATCTAACGGAAAACTTTTGTTTGAACTAATTTCTAATTCAACAAATTTTTCTTCTCCTGCGTCCAAATCAATGTCATTTGGTTCAATTACAGCCATAAACATTTCTGATTCAGCGCTTAATTTAATTCTTTGAGCTGTTCCAGTTTCATTTTTAATCCACAAACTTAATTTATCTAATTGGTTTTGGCAGACATTTTGTCTGAAATATCTTACATCAATGCTTCCTGTATCTTTTCCAATTCTTACATCTAAATTAGAATATTCAGTTATATCATTGTATTGCATTCTTAATTCAATATAATAAACTCCGGTTTTATATGAAGGAAAAATATGAAATGCGATTTCAGTTTCTTCTCCTGAATTCAAATAAAAATCATTTGCTGCAAACTCTGTTTTTAAAGCTGATTTTGAAATCAAATGAATTAATTGTTTTTCTCCTGACTCATTTTTTATTTTAACCGGAATAGAAAAAACATCTGTTCCAGAAATGCTTACCTCGTTTTTTTCAGGCTGGATTAATCCAGTAACGCTGGTTAAAATTAATATTAATGCTATTGCCAGAAATAATTGTTTCATTGTTTTTCCCCCTTAGTCAGTCTTTTAGTCAGTCTTGAAATAAATAACAGCATTAAAACAGCTGCAATTAAAATTAAAATTAAATTAACAGGATTAAATAATTCTGAAAAACCTGCCAAAAAAACATTCCCTGTTAATGCTCCAAAAACATTTGCGCCATCTGAATCTTTTTCAGTTTCTTTATTCCCTGTTTCTTTTTCATCAGGGTAATTCATTGTTTTCTCAAAATACATTGAAATTTTTTCCTGTGAAATTTCTCTGCCTAATTCAACTAAAACAGTTGTTTCATAAACTGAATTCAAAACTTTTTCGTTTGGAAGAAAAGTCACTTCAATAAATGCTTTTTCCCCGTTTTTTAAAAAACTTTTGTTTCCTTTAATTTCATAAGCTATAGGAGAATAAATTAAAACATTAAGATTCTGTGTTTCTCCTGACTGGTTTTCAACTTCAAAAGAAAGGGTTTTTTCTTCTTCAAAAAATGTTATTGAATTAGGTAAATCTAATACTAAAGCACTTGAATTTGAAGCAATTAAAATGAAGATTACTGCTAATAAAAGCCATTTTGTTTTCATTGATTTCCCAGCCATGTGTTTATGTATATTTGTTATTACTATTGAGTTAAAACAAATATTTAAATATAACTGATTAGGGTTAAAGAGTGTTTTTTGGTGTTTATTTGATTGATTTCCTTATTATGTTTGTTCTTGTGATTATTCCTGTTAATTTGTCTTTTTCTTTGACTAAAATTGCAGGATAATATTTCAGCATTGAAGAAACTGCTTCAATTTTTGATTCTGTTTCAATTATTGGAAGGCATTCTTCCATTAAATCTGAAACAATAGTGGAATTGCTGATTTTTTCTGAACCAATTTTGTCTACAATATTTTTTTCTGTTACAGTTCCTATTGGAATGTTTTTTCTTAAAACAGGCAGCTGGCTTATTCCATATTTGTTCATTAATTCAATTGCTTTTGAAACCCTTTCTTTTTCTCTGATTGAAATGATTTTTTTTGTCATAATATTTTTTGCTGTCTTGTATTTTATTTTTTCTGCGTTTAATGCTTCAAAAATCTTTTTGGCTGATTCATATGAAGGAGAAATTTGTTCGTTTTCAATTTTTGCTATAACTGACTGAGGGACTCCGCATTTTTCACTCAGTTCTTTTTGGGTTAAATCAAGTTCTTTTCTTCTTGCTTTGATTTCTTTTAGTTCTGGTAGCATTAAATTACCTCTAATCTTATTCTTATATGAATATTTTATTCATAAATTATTCTTTTAAAGTTATGTGTTATTTCTTATTTATCTTTTTTAGATTTTTTTAATTTATGAGGTGATATTATGACAGAAAAAATTTTATTGAGTTCAGAATCAGTTACCGAAGGGCATCCGGATAAAATGTGTGACCTGATTTCTGATGCAATTCTTGATGCGATTTTTGAACATGACCCTGAAGCAAGAGTGGCTTGTGAAACCGCAACAAAAAACGGTGGGGTAAATGTTTTTGGCGAAATTACCACTAATGCTTATGTGGATATTCCTTCTGTTGTAAGAGAAACAATTAAAGAAATTGGTTATACTAAAGCAGAGTATGGAATTGAATTTGAAACCTGTTCTGTTTGGATTCAGATTACAGAGCAAAGTCCTGATATTTCTCAGGGAGTCACTGCAGGGAAAAGCATGTATCATGAGCAGGGAGCAGGAGATCAGGGAATGATGTATGGTTTTGCAACAAACGAAACTCCTGAATTAATGCCTTTAACTATTGTTTTGGCTCATAAATTGTGCATGAAATTAGCTGAAGTAAGAAAAAACAATGGACTTGATTTTTTAAGGCCTGACGGCAAAAGCCAGGTTACAGTTGAATATGATGAAAAAGGAAAACCTTTAAGAGTTGACACAGTTGTTGTTTCAACCCAGCATAATGAAGGTATTGAACACGAAGAATTAAAACAAAAAGTAATTGATAAAATCATTAAGCCTGTCTGCAGGGACTGGATTGACGAAAACACTAAATTTTATGTTAATCCAACCGGTGCTTTTATTCGGGGAGGGCCTTATGCTGATGCAGGGCTTACAGGAAGAAAAATTATTGTTGACACTTATGGTGGAATTGGAAGGCATGGAGGAGGATCTTTTAGTGGAAAAGACCCAAGCAAAGTAGACAGAAGTGCTGCTTATGCCGCAAGATATATTGCAAAAAATATTGTTGCTTCTGGTTTAGCTGACAAATGTGAAGTCCAGTTAGCTTATGCAATTGGCTTTCCTGAACCTGTTTCAGTTAATGTTGATTGTTTTGGAACAGGAAAAATTTCCAGAGACAAACTAGCTGAATTAGTCAGAAAGCATTTTCCGTTGAAGCCGGCTGACATTTTAAAGCAGTTGAATCTGAAAAGACCTATTTACAAAAAGACTGCTGCTTACGGCCATTTTGGAAGAGATGACCCTGATTTTACCTGGGAGAAAACAGACAAGGCTGAAATACTCAAAAAAGACGCCGGAATTTAGTTAGGCAAATCTTGGCCTTAATTTTTTTTGAGGAATTGGTTTTCTTTTTTTTGAGAAAGCCGGTACTGGAACAGGTTTTATTACAGGCTTTATTTTCGGAATCCTTCTTGCAATTTCAGCTAATTTTTGTTTAGCCCATTCCCTTGCCTTTTCTGGTGCAACAGGAGGCGCTAAACAAGCTCTCCATCTCCACCCTGCAACTTTAAACCTTTCTTGAAACTTTATTCTAAAGTATTCTGTTCTTGTGGTTTTATGGAAAATTATATCTCCATTTCCTTTAACGTGAAAAGAAGGATGAGTTCTTGCAACAATTGACGGATTTATCCAGTCTTTCGGATAATGGCCTTCAAATCTTGTCTGAAGCAATCCGTTTTCTTTCATTGAATTAACTATTCTTCTATGGGCTATTTTAATCCCATAACTACTAATAGTTCTTCCTAATAAAAAAAGTGTTCCTCCTAATACATGAAGGGCTTGTGAACTAGGCACTTGCGGGAGATTTGCTGAAGCAGCTATTGTTGTTAAAAGCCCTAAATCACCAACACCCCTATACCTTCTTAAGTTTTTAAGAGAAGTTTGGTCTATCCTATCTTGCATCGAAAATTTTGAGTTAATAATCTCCTGCAAGTTTGGGTTCAGGTGCTCAAACTTTACTACAATATCTCTGTTTTGCTTATTTTTTTTCTTTTCCATAACTAACTATTATTGTTCTTGCTTAAAAAGATTAACTAAAAAGCGAAGCAAGCAGGACTGAACGAAGTGAAGTCGTGCACTGGTGTAAACTGACAGCGGCAGTTTAGGGGTAGAAAAAATCAGCTACTTCTTGTGCTATTTTATCTGAATAGCCTTTTCCCAGAACTGCTTTTTTGATTTCTTCTTTTGAGTAATTCTGAAAATTTTCTTTTAATGAAAGAATTATTGTCTTGATTTGCTTTTTTTCTTCTTCAGCGAATTTTGGTTTAATTGTTTTTGAAGGTTTATTCATTTTTTTTGGCTGTTGCATGTATTCAAATTTGGTTTTAGTAAAAGCATGTTTTTCTTTTTCCAGTACTTTGTCTTCAAGTGATTTTTCTTCTGGGGTCGGCTCTGATTCTTTTTTTGATAACTTTACTTCTTTGACTATTTTTGCAATTAGTATTATCAGTATTAATGCAATTAAAATTGTTGGAATCCATTGAATTGAGTCTTTTTTTTCTAAACTCAAAAGGTTTTCAGGCATAAATCCTTCTACTAATAAGCTGATTGCATCTTTTTTGTCTTCTGCTTTTGGCGGGGGAGTTGTTTTTTCTTTTCTGTTTATTGTAATGCTTATTTCTTTTCCATCCATTCCAAGCATGTCTATTTCATATTTATCATTTTTTAATTCAAAGATTCCTTCTGGTTCAATTTTATCTAAGCCTGCATCAGATGAAGAAACAATTATTTTTCCAAGAAGATTTCCTGTTTTTTGGTTTGCAGTATTGTTTACTTTGAATTTTGATTCAATTTTTTCTTGGCTTTTGATTAAAGATAAATCATAATTGCTGTTAAACAGTTTAATGTTTTCAAACCCTTGGGTTAACCCAAAAGAGTAGTCTAATACAGCCATTCCATTTACATCTTTTAAACTACATTTTAATGTTGGTTTAATTGAAAGCAGGGTATTGATTTTCCTGTTGTTTTCTTCAATTAAATAAGTTTTTTCCTGTTCACTTAATCCTGTTGCTCCTTTTATTTCAAGTGATTGTTTTGAAAGAAAATTAATGTTTGAGTCAACTAATTCTTTTGCCTGTTGAGTGCAGTCTCCTTCCCATTGAAAGAATAATTCTCCTTTTTCTCCTTCTATTTTGTGATTAAAATAAACTAATCCTTCTTTTGAGTAAGTTAAAGTAATTGATTCTTGTCCGTTTTTAACTAAATCAACACAACCGCTTAAAACAGTTAAACAAAATAATACTGCTAAAATTAAAACAATTTTTTTATCCATACAATCTCCTTATTGCTTCTTCAATTATTTTTTCTTTGTATCCAAGGTTGTGCATTGCTTCTTTCATTTCTTCCCTTGAATATTCAGATGTTTTTCCTTTTAAAACTATCATTATTTTCTGCACTTGATCCTCTTCTTCTTTAGTAAAATTGATTTTTTCTTTTTTTAATCCCATTCTTTCAAATAACCCTTTTTTCTTTTTTTGTTCAGTTTTAGGCTTTACTTCTGATTTTGGCTTAATAACTGGTTTTGGTTTTTCAATTGGTTTTAGCTGAGGTTTTGGAATTGGTGCCGGTTTAATTATTTGTTTTGGAACAGGTTTTTGTGCTTTTCTTGTTTCAGCTTCTTTTTCAACCAATTTTTTTCTTTCTTCCATTAATTTTTTCATTTCTTCTTGAATGCTTGATTTTGTTTCAGGTTTTGGTTTTTCTGTTTGCTTTTTTTCTTCTTTTTTTTCCGGTTGTTTTCTCATAACCTGTTTTGAAATTTGTTTTTTTTCTCCCCATTTTATTTTTTCTTCAGATGGCTTATTCTTTTCCTGGCTAAAAGCAAATTTTCCGTTTGAAACAAATTCTTTTAAAGGATTTTTTGGCTTAACTGGTTTTAAAATTGTTTTAACTTCTTTTTTTGGTTCTGATTTCATTTGTTCTGTTTTTGTTGTTGTTGAAAATGGCTTCATTTTTTGTTCTGTTGCGTGTTTTTTTGGCTCTTGTTTCCATAAATCTTTTTCGTCTTTTTTTTCCAGTTCTGAAAACTCTTTTTTGAGTGCTTCAATTGTTTCTTTTTTTTCTTGTTCCCCTTTTTTGTCTGTTTTTGGTTCAATGGCTTTGCTTATTTTTTCCAGTTCGTCTTCTTCTGAGTCAAGTATTTTTTGAACAAACTTTTGTTCGTGTTTTTCTTTTTCTTCTTTTGATTCAAATAAAACTTTGTCTTTTGTTTTTCCTTCTTTTACTTTTTTCATTCTTTCTTCATATTGTTTTATTTTGTCTTCTAATTTTTTTCCTATATCTGGTTTTTCTGCAAGAACTTCAGTTTTTTCTTTAAATGGTTGTTTTGCTTGTATTGGCTCTTTTTTGTCTTCTTTTCTTTTAAATGCAAATCTTCCTTTTGAAATATAATTTTTGAGTTTGTCTATTGGAATTCTTTCAAGGATTATTTTTTCTTCTTCTGGTTTTTCTTTTGCAGCAGATTTTAAAGCCTGTTTTATCTCTGTTTTTGGTTTTTGAATTTCTGTTTTTGTTTGTTTTACTTCTGGTTTTGCCTGCAATTCAGCTTTTTTTGGTTCTGGTTTTTGAATTGGTTTTTCTTCTGTTTTTCCAGCTTTTTTTAATCCTAGTTTTTCTAATAATCCTTTTGGTTCTTTTTCTTTTTGCACTTCATCAATTTTTTTATCCAGTGAAAGCAGTTTTGTTTTTTCTTCAGGTTTTTTGTCTTTTGGTTTAAATGCAAACTTTCCTTTTGCTTCTTTGAGTTCTTTTTTTGTTTCAGGTTTTATTTTTTGAGGTTCAGATTTTTTTGAAAAAGCTTGTGGTTGTTTTTCTGTTTTAATTTTTTCCTGTAATTTTTGTAAAAAGCTTTTTTGTTCTCCGGCTTTTTTAACCATTTGCTGTATTTCATTTATTCCTTCTTTTTTTCCTTTTATTTCTTCAATGTTTTCAGTTTGGGCTTGTCCCGTGCTTTTTGTTACGCCTTTTGTAAAAGGTGTTTTTGATGAAACTTTTTCTAAAAGTTGTTTTTGATCAAACTTTTTTGAAAAAGTTTGTGGTTCTGCTTCTGGTTCCCATAACCCTTCAGTGCTTTCAATTTTTAGTTCAGTTAATCTTGGTCGTGAACTTAATTTTTTGTCTGGAATAAGTTTTTCTAAGTTTCTCATTTTTCTGTTTGATGCAAAAGAAAGAGATTTTGTTTCTTCTTTTTTTGGAGTGCTTTTTCTTTCAAGCAGTCCTTTGTTTTTTAAGTAATTATAGGCTGTATAGCCAAAGACTATTATTGTTGCAACAAGCAATCCAATCTGGATTAACTCTTCAGTACTAAATGCCATTTCAGCTAAAATAAGGTCTTTGGGTTATTTAAGTTTTACTATTGCTTTGATTCTTTGGCTAAAATTAGCTTTTTTTTATTAATTGGTATTTTCTTAAAAGCCTGATTCTGGTTCTTATAAAATTAAGGTTTTCTATTTTTCTCTGCCTGGATTTTTTCAGTTTAAAAGCAATTTTTTGTGGGGAAAATTCAGGGTTAGCAAGAATTATTTTGTCAATCCTTTTTGTTTGAATAAGTTTGTTTAATTTATTTATGTCCTGCCCTAAAATAATTTTTTTAAGTCCTTTGATTATATGTGCAGGGACTTTGCCGTATCCTTTTGAAGCAAGTTTTTTTCTTATGAGTCTTGTAGGCAGTATTGGGTTTTTAATTAATTCATTTAGGGCTGCCTGTTTCCCCAAATATTTAAAAGCATTTGTGGTTAAATGCTGTCTTGCTGTGCCTGGATTTTTTTTTCTTGGTTTATATTTTTTGATTAAATCATTATTTCTTTTAATATAGCTTACTTCCCTTTTTAAAACCCCTGCTTGTTTTGCAATTTCTTTTATTGAAAGTTTTGGATTATAATGAATTAATTTAAGCACTCTTGCTTTATTTTAATCCAGTTCAGTGTGTTTTCCAAAAATTAATTTCCCTGATTTAATTAATTCATTATTTACTTCATTTTTTACTTTAGTAATAACTGAATAATCAACCGGCTTTCCTTGTTTTTCCATAAACTCTCTGACTTTACTGGAGGGAATTCCAGGTTTAGATAAAAAAATAGATTTGATTCTGTCTTTTTTATAAAACTGTATGTTTTTATTTCCTTGTTTTTTTGGAGGCATAATTAAACAATGCATTGGGTTTATTTAATTTTATTGTTCATTTAAAGCTTTTGACAATAATGCTTAATGCATTCAAAAATTCGTCAATTTCTTCTTTTGTGTTATACAAATAAAATGAAGCTCTGTCTAATCCTTTGTCATTTAATGAACTGACTAAAGGTTCAGCGCAATGCATTCCGCTTCGAATTGCAACATTAGCCATTTCATCTAAAGTTATTGCTAGGTCATGTGCTTCAATTCCTTGTGCTTCAAACAAGATTGTTCCAACCTGTTTTTCTTTGTCTTTTGGGCAGTATAATTTAACTGAATCAATTTCCTGCATTTTATCTAAAGCGTATTTAGTTAATTCTTTTTCATGTTTCCTTACTTTATCCATTCCAACTTTTTTCAGGTATTCAACTGCTTTGCCTAATCCGATCATTCCACTAATATGCGGTGTTCCTGCCTCGAATTTCCATGGCAGTTTATTCCAGGTGCTTTTATGCAGTTCAACTGAATGAATCATGCTTCCACCAAACTGAAACGGCTCCATTTTTTCCAGTAATTCTTTTTTTGCAATTAATCCTCCTGTTCCTGAAGGACCAAGCATTTTATGTCCTGCAAAAGCAAAAAAATCTGCGTTTAATTTAGGAAAATCTATTTCTATATGGGGAGCTGATTGTGCTCCGTCAATCAAAAACAGGCTTCCGTTGTCTTTAGCCATTTTTCCTATTTCTTTTACCGGATTAATTGTTGCAATTGTATTTGATGCATGCGCAACAGACACTAGTTTTGTTTTTTTATCTAATTTGTTTTCAAAGTCCTGCATGTCTAAAGTAAAATCTTTTTTCAGTTCAACAAAATCTAATTCAATCAAGCCTTTTCTTTCTAATAACTGCCATGGAACAAGATTTGCATGGTGCTCCATTTTAGTTAACAAAATTTTGTTTCCTTTTTCAAAAAAGTCTCCTGTAAACAGTGAATACATTACTGAATTAATTGATTCAGTTGTGTTTTTAGTTAAAACAAATTCTTCTTTTTTTGCGTTAAAAAATTTTGCTGTCTGGTCATGCGCTTTCTCGTATTCAATTGAAGCTTCTTCGCTTAGCTTATGAACTCCTCTGTGAATGTTTGCTGTTGAGTTAGTGTAATAATTGTTTATTGCTTCAATAACTGTTTTTGGCTTTAAGGATGTTGCAGCATTATCAAAATAAATGATTTTTTTTCCGTTATCTTCTCTGCTTAAAACCGGAAAATCCTTTCTTAGCTCTTTTATTTCACTCACCTTTTTATATTTGAAAGAATATCTTATTTACTTGCAATAAGAACTTAAATTTAAGTGAAGTGAAAAAATGAAGTTTGACTGTCATATGCATTCCTTTCGTTCCGGAGATTCAATTAATCTTCCGAAAACAATTATTCATAAAGCAAAAGAAAAAAAAGTAAGCATTGCAATTACAGACCATAATTCAATTCGTTCCTGGAAAGAATTAACTTCTTTAGGGCAGAAAGCCGGAGTTCAGGTAATTCCCGGAGAAGAAATAATGACTTTTGATGAAACCAATCAAAAGATTACAGGAGAATTAATTGGCTTGTTTTTGAATGAATTAGTCAAGTCAGGATATTATATGGAAGTAATTGATTCAATGAGAGAGCAGGATGCATTAATTGTTGTTCCTCATCCATTTGATTTTTTGAGAAACAATTTTTTTTCTTTAAAAAAAGAATGGAAAAAAGTTGACTGCATTGAATCATTTAATTCAAGATGTTATTCTGATTCATTTAATGCTAAAGCAAAAGCTTTTGCTGAACTGCATGGCATTCCGCAGACAGCGGGAAGCGATGCGCATTTTCCGGAAGAAATTGGTTCTGCTTTTTTAGAGGTTCCAAAAGCTGATTCACTGGAAGATGCAAGAAAATTAATGAAAAAAGGAAAAAATTCAGTTCAAGGCAAAAGAAGTTCTGTTATGGTTCACGTTAAAACCTTTTTTGCAAAAAAAGGTTTTTTTAAGCCAAAAAACTATTAAATTAAGTTATTAAATTCAAAAGAAACAGGAAAAAACAAAAAGCAGTCCTGAAAGAAAAAAGGTTTTCACAAAAAGGTTTATATATAACAATAGCTTTATTTTATTGCCTTTTAAAAAAACAGAATTCGGGATAAAAATGAATTTACTCAATTATCTGAAAGTTTTCAGGGAAATAAAAGAAGACAAGCCATTAGATGTTTTTTTGATTGCAGAAAAAACTAATTTAAGCGTGAAAGAAATCAAGCAAGCCGTGAAATACTTAAAGTCATCTGACATGATTGATGAAGTCAACTCAAAAATAAAATTCAATGTAATAAGACTGAATCAGGTAAGCTGAAAAAAAACTAATTATTAAAAGATTAAAGGCAATTATTAAAAGATTAAAGGCAATTATTAAAAGATTAAAGGCAATTATTAAAAGATTAAAGGCAATTATTAAAAGATTAAAGGCAATTATTAAAAGATTAAAGGCAATTATTAAAAGATTAATCAAACACATTTCTTTAATGGAAAAAGAAACTGTTTTATTTTCAGATTTCATGAAACTGGATTTGCGTACAGCAAAAATAACTGAAGCAGAAGATGTTGAAGGAAAAGACAAGCTGTTCAAACTGACAATTGATTTGGGGACAGAAAAAAGAACTTTAATTGCAGGGCTAAAAGAATTTTATTCAAAAGAAGAAATGCTTGGAAAAACAATTATTGTTGTAGCAAACTTGGAGCCAAAAAAACTTGCAGGAATTGAATCACAGGGAATGCTTTTGGCGGCAGAACACAAAGGCAAAGTTTCTCTTTTAACTTTAGACAAAGAACTTCCTTCTGGCTCAAAAATTCACTAAGGAAATTTTTAAATGCAAAAATTAAGTAAAGAAATAAAAAACTTAATGAACTCTGAAACCGGAGCAAAAGCAAAAAACAGAATAAAAGAATTCTCTGAATTCAAAAATCATTCAAACGAAAAATGGTTTTCAGAATTATGCTTTTGTCTGCTTACAGCAAACACTTCAGCTGAAATGGGTTTAAAGGTGCAGAAAAAAATTACTGCAAAACAATTCCTTTCCTTGCCAGAAAAAAAACTTGCTTTAGAACTAAAAAAAGCCGGTTCGCGTTTCCATAACAGAAGAGCGAATTTTATTGTTAATGCAAGAAAGTTTTCTGGTATAAAAGAAATTCTTTTTAGTTTGCCGGAAAAAGAAAAAAGAAGTTTTTTAGTGAAAAACATTAAAGGATTCGGGTTAAAAGAGGCAAGCCATTTTCTCAGGAATACCGGAAACTTTAATTATGCAATAATAGACAGGCATGTCTGGAATGCGGCAAAAGAAAACGGATTAATAAAAAAAGAAAAATTAAATGAAAAGAAAACAGGGAATAAAAAAGAAAATAAGCCGGAAGAAAAAATTAAATTAAATGAAAAAAATTATTTGCTGCTGGAAAAAAAATTATCTGTTTTAGCAGAAAAATTAAATTTGTCTTTAGGAGAATTAGATTTATTTTTGTGGTTTACTAAAACAGGAAAAATATTTAAATAGTTTTCTGTGATTGCCGGTTGTTTCTTTTTTTAAACCTTTTGATAGATGAATATTTTAGTTTTTCATAATTTTTATGAAGTTTTGCCGGAGACATTTTTTTGATGCAACTTTTGAAAAAGTTGCTTTTGGTAAAACTTTTTAAAAAAAGTTTTTTGTGGAGGAATTTTTTTATGTTGGAATATGATGAGATTGGCCCTGAAAAGGTTTTGCAGGTTTATCATCCAAAATACGGGATGAAAGGTTTTGTTGTAATTGACAACACTGCTTTTGGCCCAGGAAAAGGAGGAATCAGAATGACTCCGACTATTTCAGTTGAAGAAGTTCAGAATCTATCCAGAGCAATGACTTTAAAGAATGCTTTGGCTGAACTGCCTTTTGGCGGAGCAAAATCAGGCATTATTGCTGACCCGAGAAAAATCACTCCAAAAGCAAAAATGGAGATAGTAAAGGCTTTTGCTGAATCACTTAAACAGCTTTGTCCAAGCCAGTATGTTGCTGCGCCTGACATTAATATGGGAGAAAAAGAAATGCAGTTGTTTGCTGAAACAAATGGTGACCCAAAATCTATTACAGGAAAGCCTGCTTCAATGGGAGGATTACCTCATGAATTGGGTTCAACTGGTTATGGGGTTTTTTTGGCAACAAAAATTGGTGCAAAATATGCTGGACTTGATTTAACTAATGCAAAAATTGCAATTGAAGGTTTTGGAAATGTCGGAAGCTTTGTAGCAAAATTTTTGAATGAAATGGGTGCAACAGTTAATGCTGTTTCAGATATTAATGGAACAATATACAATGAAGAAGGATTAGATTATGACAGGCTAGTTAAAGTAAACCAAGAGTTTAAAACTATTTACAAATATCCTGATGCAAAAAAACTTTATGACAAAGAATTATTTGAACTGCCGGTAGATGTAATTATTACTGCTGCGATTCCTGATGTGATTACTTCAGAAAACGTTGAAGATGTAAAGGCAAAACTGATTGTTCAGGGAAGCAATATTCCTATAAAAAATCATGTGGAAAGAAGGCTTCATGAAAGAGGAGTATGGGTTATACCTGATTTTGTTGCTAATGCAGGAGGAGTAATTTCTTCTTATGTTGAGTTCATTGACGGAACCGAAAAGCAAATGTTTGAATTAGTCAAAGAAAAAATAGAGAAAAACACTGAACTGGTTTTAAGGAAAGCAAAAGAGCAAAACACTTATCCAAGGCATATTGCAAGAGAAATTGCAATGACTAGAATCAAAGACCAGTGCAAGAAATGCGGTAAACTTTAGCGCAACTGTCACACACCCAGCTTGACATGCGTGCACGGCGTAAAGCCGTGCTAGCGCAACTTTATGTTGCGCACCGCACTAAACTGACGGAACAGTTTCGAAACAAATAAATAGCTGAACTAACTTAATTGTTTTATGCCAAAAAGACTAGGTAAACAAATTTCGTGGGATAGAAGACTGGCTGATAGAAGAAAAACACAGACGCAAAATTATGGTTTTTCATTTGTTAAGGGAGTTAAACCATTGTTTTTGCGTTCTATTGATGTTGTTGAAAAAGAAAATGAAATGCATAAAGCAAGTTTAGATAAAACTGGCAAAGTTTTTGTTTTTAAGGGTAAAGTATTAGTTCCTGGCGAAATTAGAAAAACAAACAGAAGGCAAAGCAAGGAAGAAAGAAGGCAAACAAACAGAAGAAATAAACAGCCAGAGCCAGTTAAATTTGTTGATAAAACTCCTGTTTTTAAGCGAAAAACAGGAAGAAATAAATCTGTTTTAGTTAAAGACCAAAGAAAAGGTTTAACTTACACTGAAAGAGAATCAAGAGATTTGCCTGCAGGAACCGATAAAAACCCAAAAAGAAAAGGGAGACACACAGATAATCCATCAGGCAAGGATGCTTAAAATATAAGGCAAAGCAATAATTACTCCAATTGTTGCTCCAAGGTTAGTTAAAGCAGTTACAATCAGGATTTTTGTCACTCTGTTTGAATACCAGCTTCCAATAGAATCCAATTGATTTAATGATTCAAAGTCTTTTACTTTTGGACTGTTAAATTTGATTTCTGCTGCTCCGGCAAACCAGCCTGCAGCCAAAGCAGGATGAAGAGTAGTAAAAGGAGCAGCCAAAAAAGCCACAAGAATTGAAACTGGATGGGCTCTTGCAAGCAATGCGCCTAACGCAGAAAAAATTCCTGTAATAAAAAACCAAACTAAAATTAATTCAAATGAAGCATTAATTCCTTTATCATAAAAAGCGTAAACTATAAATGCAATAAACACTGCAGGAATTCCAAACTTTAATATTGTTCCTAAAATAGATTTTTTTTTCGGAACAATCATTAAAGGCTTTAAATCAATTTTTTGGTTTAATGCTTTTTTTATTCCTTCTAAATGTCCTGCCCCTACAACCGCAACAATTTTTTTTGATTTTGATTCAAGAATTCTGTTTGCAATAAATAAATCTCTTTCATCAACTAAAACTTTTTTTATTGTCGGGGCAGTATCAGATAATTCTTTCATTAATTCAGTCATTACATCCTGTGTTTTTAGTTCTTCAATTCTTTCTTTAGTTAATTTTTCTTGTTCAGAAAAAAAACCTGAAACAATATGCATCAAAATCTTGATTTTTTCTCTTAATCCTGTAAAAGCCAAAGCTCTTTTTAAAGTAATTTGGACATTTCTGTCAAGCAGTTCAACAACCAATCCTTTTTCTTCTGCTATTTTAAATGCTTCAAGCATTTCTGCTCCGGGTTTTATTCCGAATTCTTTTCCTAGTTTTCTCTGCATGTTTGAAAGCATTAAATTAATTAAAAACAAATAAGTTTGGCCTGATTTTACTATATGAGAAACATCTGTTTCCCCCCATTTTTTTCCTGATTTTAATTGTCTGAATCTCTGGTAATCTAATTCTATTCCAACTGAATCAGGCTGTTCTTCTTCAATTGTTTTTCGAACTAATTCAACGCTTTTATCAGAAATATGGGCTGTTCCAACCAAAATTACTTGTTTTTCGCCTAATTTAATTTTCTCTACTGTCATCACAAAACTAGGGAAAGCAAATTTAATAATAAGAATTGTTTTTGAAAAAAGAAAATTTAATAAAAAGAATTGTTTTATTTAATTCAGATGACTAACAAAAACGATTTAATTAAAGTTCTGCTTCAAGCTTTCTCTTAGTTAGCCATACTTCCTCAGATTTGTTTGATTCTTTAAAGAAGGTGTTTTTTTTGGAAAAAAACATTTTCTTTTTAGCCGTATTTTTAGTGGTTTTACTGCCCTAGTTTACTCATATGGAATACAAAAAAATTTCATTAATTTTCTCGGTTTTTTTGCTGGCTTATCTTGCTTTTTAGTTAATCTTTTAAAGAAAGAAAACAAAGGTGTATTGTGCCTGCAAAACAGATTAAGCCAATGAAAAAGTTTAAGGCAAGATTAGTCAGAGAAGAATCAAAAAATTCTGTTGATTCCCTTAAACATACAAGAAAAATGCTTCGCTACGGGGTAAGTGCAGGGATTGTTCTTGGAGGGGCAACAGGATTATTTGAGCCTGCAGATTTATTTAATAAACATTTAATTAAAAGTGCTTTGACAAGGCTTTTTGCAGGGGCAATTGTTGGCAGGACAATGACTTTTGTTGCAGGTGCATTAGAGATAAGAAAAGCCACAGTTGCTGTTAAAAAAGAACTGAAAAAAGAAGCAAAATCAAATTTTGTTTTTAACAATTTTTTGAAAAACTATAAATTCATTTTTATTGATGCAAAAGGAAATATTGTTGGAACAAACAAGCCAAGAAAAAAGTTTTTGGGAATAAAGTTTGGAAGACTTAGAATTGAAACAAAAGATTTAATTCAGTCTTAATTTTAGTTTAACCAAAATCGACAGCAAGAGAAAAAACCAGTTTTCCGTTTCTTGTCCCTCTTTTGATTACATCAATTTGAGGAATCTTTTTTATTAACCCTTTTTTTTGTAAAACCAATAAATTTTCGCTTAATTTTGATTCAACTGCACTTAATTCTTGACTGGCGTTAAATAATTCCATTGCATTGCTTTTATCAGGAAGTTTTTCCGGAACATATTCCATAACCAAATAATTTCCAATTCTTGCATAAACTTTTATTGCAGTCCAGATATAAGGACTTGAATCAATAATTCCTTTTTTGGCTGCTATTTCATGGGCTCTATGAATCCTAGTAATTTCTTCATGGTTTAATCCATGAACTTCTGACCCTCTGGTATTCTTTATAACCACTTTTTTCCCGTTAAATTCTGCAAGCCTGACTCTTCCTCCTCCATGAAGATTTGGAAGTGATTTAAAAAATGCAGGGTCTTGAAGTTTCTTGCTGAATTCAATAACCATTGGCTTTATTGACTTGAATCCATGCACATGCCTTTTGAATGGTTCATGTTTCAGATTTTTTTTAATTATTCTGTGCATAAACAAATTACCTTGTTTAACTATTAAATCATTTCCTTTAAACAAAAAAGAAGAAGTATATATTTTTTAAATGGAAATACTGAAAATGTGTTGTTCTAATCATTCAAAGAGTTTAATGCCTTATAATTTGACAAACAAAGGAGTTACCTTTGAAAAAATTAATGCAAAAAAGAAAACTGAAGAAAGTTTGTGGTAATTTGGTGAATTAATGAAGAAATTTGTTTTGTTTTTTTGGTTGCTTATTCGCTGATTTAATGTTAGATTTATAAACTTAGAAAACAATTATCTTTTTGTGAGAAAAATGCCTGTAAAACAAAAAAAACCTGTTTTTAAAAAAAACAGTTTTCCTGGTAAAATAAAAAACCCAAAGTCACGCACTTCACTTAATTTTTTAAACTTTAATAGGGCAAGAAGAGCCAGTACTGTTGTTGCAATGGCTGCAACAGGAACTGTTGCAGGCACCGCAGCTTTTCTGGTAAACCCCAGCCATTCATTTAAACGGGCAATGATTTTGATTGCAGGCACAACTATATCAGGAGCAGCAGCAGGATTTAAATCAAGTTCAAAGGAAATCAGGGAAGCAACAAAAACCGTAAAAAACGAACTGAAAAACGAGGTAAAAGAGAATCAGGATTTCAAAACTTTTTTAGGCAAGTACAAATTCATTTTTATTGATGCAAAAGGAAATATTGTTGGAACAAACAAGCCAAGAAAAAAGTTTTTGGGAATAAAGTTTGGAAGGCTAAGAATTGAAACAAAAGAATTATTGAGCTAAAGCAAAATTTAACTGATTTTTTGAATATATATTTTTTATATACTTTTTGTGTTTTTTCCTGTTTTTTTGGGAAAGCTTTTTATATGAGTTTGAGTGAATTGATTTAGGAGGGCTGGTTTATGCCTTTTGGAATTAAGTTTGCTGGAAAAGAAGATATTGCTATTGGAGACCTTGAAGAAGAAGAATTAGAGGATATGAGGGACAGAAAAGCAAAAAAAAGGCTGAAAGAAAAAGTTGAGTTTTTGCCTGTCAGAGTGGATGATTTTGATGAAAAGTTAACTGCGCATGGAATTGAAAGGGGCTCTACAATTCTTGTTTCAGGAGGCTGTGGAACAGGTAAAAGCACTTTTTGCATGCAGTCATTATATCATGGTTTAATGAATGGAGAAAAAGCAGTTTATATTTTGTTTGAAGAGTCAGCTGAAAAACTTAAAAGGCATATGCTGAATAATTATGGCTGGGATTTTGAGCAGTTTGAACAAGAAGAAAAATTTGCAATGCTAAAAATTAATCCTTTTAAGATTGCAAGAAGCGTTGAAGCATCTTTATTAAAGCAGAGAAGAGCTTTACTTGTTCAGGTTGAACAACTTGAATTACCTTTTGTTCCTGACAAGATTGCAGTGGATTCTTTGTCTTCTTTGAGTGTTGCTTTTATGGGTAATTCAGAGAATTACCGTTATTACATCAAACACATGTTTGATTCTTTGAATCAATATGATTCAGTTAATTATATTATTTCTGAAACAGAACAGGATCCAGGAATTTATTCTCGAACAGGAATAGAAGAGTTTTTAGGTGACGGAGTAATAGTTTTGTATAATGTTAAAGTCGGAACTTCCAGAAAAAGGGCAATGGAAATACTGAAAATGCGTTGTTCTAATCATTCAAAGAGTTTAATGCCTTATAATTTGACAAACAAAGGAGTTACCTTTGAAAAAATTAATGCAAAAAAGAAAACTGAAGAAAGTTTGTGGTAATTTGGTGAATTAATGAAGAAATTTGTTTTGTTTTTGTTATTTTGTCTGGTTTTTATTCCTTTTATTTTTGCTGAACAACTGAATTTTTCTAACCAAATAAATTTTGCGGTATGTGATAATGATGGAACATGTGATTCAGGCGAAGACAAATGCACTTGTTCTAATGATTGTGGTGTTTGTTCAGGGGATGTAACTAATTCATCTTGTGAAGAATACAGTTGTTTAACTGGTTTATGTCGTGCAACAATAAAATATTATTGTTGTGGGAACCATATTTGCGAGTCAGGAGAAGATTTTTCTAATTGTGATGCTGATTGTGCGCCAACTGAAATAACAATTGAATTATTGTCTCCAAGTGATTCAAATGTTTTTTTGAGAGGAGAAGAAATAACTTTTCAGGCTAAAGTAAAAGCTGATGGAGTAACAGCTAAACAGGCTAATGTAAGGGTCAGAACTTTTGTAGGGGATATCCCAATGTATGATGACGGCAATCATTCAGATGTCAAAGCAAATGACGGGATTTATGGAGTAAGTTTTTTGGTTTCAGAGCTGATTACAAAAAATGATTATGTTTCAGAAATTTATGCAGAAAAGCTTGGGGTAAGCGCAACACATGATTTTATTGTTAAAGTTGATCCTTCGCTTGAAATGAATTTTTCTATTGACAAAAATATTTATGTGTTAGGAGAAATAATTCATTTTGAAGGAATATTAACAAAGCGGGAAAAACCGCTTTCAACTGTTATTACTATTTCTGCTTTTAATAAAGGAGAAAAAATTTTTGAATCCAAAACCCGTTCAGACAAAAATGGGTTTTTTGAATGGGATGAAAGAACCAGCTTAATTTATTCTCAGGGAAACTGGGGTTTTGAGGTTTCAGGATTAGATGTATTTCAAAATGAGGGATTAGGAAAAACAACTGCTATTGTAAGCAAGGAAGCAGGAACAATTTTTATGGATGTAGTGTTTGCTTCTGATTATGACAAGCTTTTTAACAGAGGAAATGAAATAAAGCTTTTAGTTGATGTATTGTTTGACAAAAAACCAATTGATGATGCTGATGTAATTGCATTGTTTCCTGACGGGAAACAAGTTGACTTAAAGATGGTTGCTTCAGGAAAATATTCTCTTTCGTATTTTCTTCCGTTTGATTTTCCTTTAGGAGAACAGACTATTTTAATTAATGCAGAAAAAAAAATTGGTTCAATTAAATACGGCGGTTCAAATGAACTGAAAGTAACCATTGATAATGCTAAAATAAATGTTTTTTTGCTTCAGCCAACAAAGCAGACTGTTGTTTTAGGAGAAGAACTGGCTTTTAGAATCAGGCTGGCTTATGAAAATGCAATGCCTTTAACTAAAGCAAAAATTTTAATCAGATTAAATGACAAAAATATTGTTGCAACAGAAAAAGAATCAGGAATTTTTTCTTTTAATTATATTGTTGATACTGATGATATTTCTGAATCAAGACAGCTTTTGCTGAATGTTCAGGTTTCAGATGCATTTGATAATACTGATTCATTAAACAAATTATTTGAAGTTACTGGAGAACTGACTTTAGAGTATTACTTCAGGGAAAATCCTTTGCTTTTCCTTTCAGTGATTTTTGCTTTTGTTTTCATTATTATTGTAATAATTGTTGTAAGAAACAGGATGAACAGGTTAAGTGCTTTGAATAACAGGAAAAAGCAGTTAGAAAAACTTAAAGGGGATTTGCAGGACAAATACTTTAATTTGGGTGCAATTGGAAACGAACAATATTATTCTTTGTTATCCAAATATAGTTCTGAGTTAAGGGATATTGATTCTGCTATTGAGGCATTTAAGAAAGCTTCAAAAGAAAAAGGAGTGAAAACTGAACAAAATGAAGACGAAGATGTTTTTGGAAAAGAAAAAGCTTCTTTTGATGACAGTGAACTGGGATCAATGTTTAAAGTGAAAAAAAATCAGTCTTATTCAGATGACGAAGACGTTCCTGCTTTGTTTGCTTTGCCGAAAAAAAATAAAGAAAAGAAAAAAGCTGGAAAAGAACCAGAAGAAAAAGAATCAAGGGAAGAAGAATCAGAAGAAAAAAATAAAGATGAAAATAATGCAGAAGAAGAGGATTTGTGGAAGTAATGCAGAAGAAGAGGATTTGTGGAAGTGATTTGATGAAAAAGTTTTTGTTGTTTGGATTTATTTTTATTTTTTGTTTGAGTTATGTTTTTTCTCTTGAATATGAAATAAATCAGGGAAGTTTTTCTAAAGGAGATTTTGTTGAATTAACCGGAACTGCCAAAGGAGAGGTTTCAATTGTTTTTACTGCAAATCCAGGAAACAAGGAAATTAATTCTTTTGTTTCTCAGGTTGATTCAAATGGTTCTTTTTCTTTTAAATATTTTATTTCCTGCACTGATCCTGCAGGAGACTGGACTTTAGTGCTGTCTGATGCAGATGATTCAGTTGAAAGAATGTTTAGCGTCAGCTCTTCAGTTGAATGTGAGTATTTAAGAGTTGATTTTATTTCTCCTTCAAGTTCTTCTTTTTTCAGAAAAGATGTTTTTGATGTAAGGGTTAAAGTAACTGATGCAGGAAATCCTATTGATAATGCTGAAGTTTATTTTTGGGATTTTGAAGGGAAAAAGAATAGAATGTATCCTGAACTAAACGGAGTATATTATTTTGAAAAAGTTGTTATTCCTTTGGATGCTGAATTAAAGAAAACCAGTTTAATGGTTTTAGCTCTTTCAGCCGGAAAAGAAAAGCGCGGGGGAAGCAATGTTGTTTCTTTTGAAGTGAGAAAGGTTCCAATCAATATTGAAGTGATTTCTCCTTTAGTTAAAGAATTTACTTTTGGAAAGCCATTAGATTTGAAAGTAAGGCCTGTTTATGCAAACGATAAAAGCATTGTGGAGAACGCGGATATTTCAATTGAATTCAATAATGAAAAATTTAAGTTAGAACAGGAAGGAGACGGGGTTTATTCTAAGTTAATTTTAACTGAAGATTTTAATTCAGAGATTTTTTATGTAAATGTTGTTGCTAATGATTCTTTTGGAAACTCCGGAAGTATTTCACTTGATTTTGAACCAAAAGGTTTTTTGTATTTTTATATTGCTCAAAATGCAATTGTTTATGTTTTCCCTATCTTGTTTGTTTTATACATTCTTTTTGTTTCTTTTAAGCAGGGAAAAATTTTTGTTAAAAGACTGTTAATTAAGAGAAAAAGAAAAACGCTTATTATTTTAATGAAAAAACTGCAGGATGATTATTTTAATAACCAGCTTATTTCAAGAGAAGTTTATTCACAGCAGTTTGAGGATTACAACAGGGAATTAACTGCAATTGAAAATGAGTTAGCTGAATTAGAAAGAAAACAGGAGCTGAGTTAAAGAAAAGGTTTATTAAGAATAAAAAACAAATTTAAGTGATGTTTTATGAATAATTATTTGAATAAAATAAGTTTTTTTTTGCTGTGTGTTTTCCTTTTTTCAAGTGCTAATGCTTTAACTGAAGTTAATCCAAATAACCCTAATGCTCCTTTATTGATTTCATCTGAATACTCTTCTTTTTTTTCTCCAGGAAAAGCAGTTCCGGTAAATTTTTCTTATAGTTTTTCCTGTCCTTCTGCTTATTCAATCAGCATTTATTCAGACAATGATTTATCTGATTCAATTTGTGATAAAATAGTTAAAGGAATGGGCTGGATTGTAAAAAACACCTACTCTGGAATTGTCTGTGAAAGAGTTGATGGTTCAAATTCTATTGAAGACGTCTGTGGGATAATTCCTGAAGCAAAAGACGGCTCTTATACTCTTAGAGTAACTTTATTTGACAAAGACGGCAATCCAACTGCATTTGATTCAAGAGTTGGGGCAATCAAAATTAAAACAAACAAACCTGATATTGAAGTTGAGTCAGTTTCTTTTCCGGAAAAAATTTTTGTTGGACAAAATATTCCAATTAAAGTCAGACTAATTAATAACGGGTTAAGGGATGCTACTTCTTTTGACCTTTCACTGTATTTAAGCTCTGGAGCAGAAAAATTTTTGTTTAAAGAAAAAAAAGTTTTTGGATTAAAAAGCGATTCAACTGAAGAAATAGAATTTGATTTTGATTCAACTGATTTTTTTCCTAAAGAATATTTTTTGGAGGCAGTGGTTGACTCGGGTTTTGATGTAGATGAACAAAATGAAAATAATAACATTCTTCAAAGAAAAATGCTTCTTGGAGTTCCATCAGATTACCCTGATTTAATTATTTCTTCTTTGGATTATGTTCCTTTAGTTAATCAAGGGGAACTCGTTTCTGTTAATGTTCAGGTAAAAAATAATGGTTTAATTGATGTAACTAAACCATTTATTGTTTCTGTTTTAAATTTTGATGGAAAAATAATTGATTCTAAAATAGTTTATGGATTAAAAGCAGGAAAAGAAAAGCCTGTGTATTTTAGTATTTCTTCTTCTGATTTTAGCGGTAAAACAACTTTATCTGTTTCAGTTGACAAACTTAATTCTTTAAGCGAGTTATCCAAAGGAAATAATTCAAAGACTTTTTCTTTTGATGTTCTTTCTGATGAAGTAATCACGGCAGAAGAATGTTTTAATGGTTTGGATGATGATTCAGACGGATTAATTGATGAAGGATGCAAAACAGATTATGCAGTTGAATTACAAAATTATGTAATTTCTTCTTCAAATGAAAAAATTCTTTCAGTTTTTGATTCTTCTTTGCAGGAAAACAAATTAAGATTTAATTCTTCGCAGGTTCCTTCTTTTTTTATTGTGCCTTTTGAAATAAACACAAGTCCCGGAGAAAACAAGGATTTGTCTGATGAATTTTCAAAAAAAGAGTTTTGTGTTAATGTTTCATTCAAAGACAAAAGCAATGAATTGTTTTTTGTTTTTTCTGCTAACCCTAAACTTGTTTCAGTTTCAAATAAAAATATTTCTTTTTTAGAGTTTGTTGATTCTTTTGGGGACTTTTATTCTTATTTATGGACTGTTGACGGCGTGCAAAAAAAGCTTCCTGAAAGCTATGCTTCATCTCTTTTTTCCAAGAATTTTTCTGAAGCAGATTCTGGTTTTTATTTTGCTCCTGCCCTTTTAGGCTTTGATTCAGATTTTGAAATGACTTTTACTTCAGATTGTTATGAAACAGGTTCTGATGGAAATCCTTCAAATGATTCAAAGTCTTTGCTGGTTAAAATTGTTTCAAGAGAAGAAGATAATGGAATTGACGATGATGATGACGGAATAATAGATAATGGATTTGATTTAAAGATGGAAGACTTTTATTTTGAACCTGAAATTTTATTTGAACAACAAGAAAGCAAGGCAGTTGTTTTGGTTAAAAATCAGGGAAAGCTTGTTTCTCCTTTAGTTAAAGTTTCTTTTTTTGAAAAAGAAGCAAAAGAAAAAAATCTTGTTTTTTCAGGAGAAATTGGTTCAGTTAACCCCGGGGAAACAAAAACTTTTTCTTTTGATTTTCCTTCAGAAATTTTTTCTGAAATTGAAAACAATATTATTGCAGTATTAGATTATGAAAACTCTTTTGCTGAATCAGATGAATTAAACAATGATTTTTCTTCTGTTTTATTTAAGTACAGTGATTTTGTCAGCTTAAAAATAAATGAAGTTAAATCTGACAGGGTTATTGTTTCTCCAGGCGACAGTGTAACTCTTTCAGCTAAAATAAAAAATAATGGTTTTGTGGATTCAGCTGAATTTTTTGTTATTGTAAAAGATTCTGTGTCAAGCAAAATTGTTGATTCAGTTAAAGTTTCAGGCTTAAAAGCAGGAATAAATTTGCAGAATCTGGAGGCAAAAAATTCTTTGAATAAAATTTTGTTTGCTTCTGAACTTAATTTTGATGACCTTTCTTCTGTTACAGTCCAATATGATTATGTTATTTCAGGGGATTTAACTGGAAACCGCGCTTATGATGTATGCATTTCTTCCGAGGCAGGTGTTTCAGGAATTGCTTCTGAGAACTGCAAAAAAATATTTTTTGTTGTTTCAACTAAATCTGACTTGAAAGTAAATGTGTTTAAGCCTGTTAATGAATTGTCAGTTAATTTAGGGAAATCGGTTTTATTGGAATTAGAAATAGAAAATCAGGGAGTTCTTGATGCAGAAAACTTTTCAGTTCAATTATATTTTTTTGATAAAAAAGGAGAAAAAAAAGTTATTAACTCTATTTCAGGTTTTTCTTTGAAGAGCGGGGAAACTGAAAGCATTGTTTTGTCAGCTGAATTCTCAAAAGAAATTAATGGAAGCATTTTTGCTGAAATAGATGCATTTAATGTGTTAGAAGAAGATAATGAATCAAATAATATTGTTTCGGTTAATCTTTTTTCTTTTTTAACTGAAAACTGTTATAATAATCTGGATGACGATTTTGACGGCTTAATTGATGAATCCTGTTCTGAAACCAGTTTAAATATAGTTAATGATAATACAGTGAGAAATGGGTTTGTTTTGGAGCCAATGCAAAAGGAAATTGTTTCCGGAAAACTTCAGAAAATTGTTTTTTATCATTCTGCTTTTGGCCCTTTAGCCAGAGAAAAAATTACTGTTATTTCTCCAACCAAAAAAACTTTTGATTTTTTTACAGGCGAAGACGGCAGTGTAACTTTTTTGGTGGATGAATTAGGCAAATATGAAGTTTTTTCTTCAGTTAAGTCAGTTGATTTCAGGACTTCTTTTAATGTTATTTCTGAAGAACAGGCAAATTATTCTTTTGTTTTTTTGCTTGCTGAATTCTTTTTTGGTTCTCCTCAGCAAACTAATCCTTTTTTGATTCCTGTTTTGGTTTTGCTTTCGTTTCTTTGCGGGGCATATGTTTTTTCTGTTTTAAGCAAAAACTATTTTAATTTTGGCGATTTATTTGTTTTGAAATCGCAGTTAAGAACCGGATTTAGTTTAGTTATTGCTTTTATCATGTTTTTGATTGTATTGTTTTCAAATAAAGCGTTTGGTTTGATTCCTTTTATTGGAGTTTTTATTGCGTTGATTGCAGTCTTTTATTTAATGAATTCTTTTTATGCAAAGCAGACAGAAGAAAAAAAGTTTATTCGAATCAGAAACGAACAAAGTGAGTTAAAGGAAGCAAGAAACGAATTAAACAAAGATCAAAAAGATTCAAAAGAAGAAAAAACCAAAAAAAATAGCAGGAAAAAGAAAGCAAAATTCACTTTAAGAATCTGATTTAATTTTGAAAGTAAAAATTCTTGCTTTGCCGTTTTTGTCTAGTGCTTCAATCCTGTGAAACTTATCCATATCATCTTTTGGCTGAAGTTTTCCTTCTTTAACCAAATAAACTCTTCCTGATCTTCTCAGGATTCTGTAACCTAATTTCTCAAAAAAAGTTTTTCCTGGTTCCCCTTTAATAAACTGTGATTCTGGATTTACTTCAAATAAATGAACTCCTTCTTGCCTTGCCCTTTGGTCCCTTTCAGCTTTTTAAGCAGCCTTTAATCCAAATCCCCTTCCCCCTGTCTCTTTTTCATGGAACATGTGAGCCAAATCATTTTTTCTGTAAAAAAATCCTGGTGACGATTTTTCAGAATTTTCTTTTAGTTCAAATGCATGAAATTTTCTTGCTATATAATTAGCTAATGGAGGCCACTTAGTAAAACTTCTTAAAAGAATTATCTTGTTTCCCACTTTGTAAACCCCTTGAAGATATCCTCTCCCAAAAACAGGCTGAGATAAAGGCAGTTCAATTCTTTTTTTCCCGTCATAGAAAACCATTTTTCCTTTCCTTAGCGCTTGAATTCTTTCTTCTCCAGCAGCAATTGTCAGTGGTTGGGCTAAAGGCTTTTTTCCTTGTTCAACTCTTTTAGCATTTCGTCTTTGTTTTTTTGCTTTAATTCTGCTTTTTTTTAAAGCAGCATTAACTTCATATGCTAAAGAACCTTTACTAATTTTTCTTGCAGGCATAAAAACACTATTAATTCAGAACCTTATATATTTTATAGTCTTTTTTGTCATACACTTTATTGAATTCTTTGCAGGAAATTTCTTTTTCTCCAAAAATGTATTCTGCTTTAGTTAATTCTATTGTTTCTTTTTTTTTGCCGCAGCTTTGGATGAAAAAGTTTTCTAATTCAAAGTCATCTGGAATTCCTGCTCTGGTTGGAGGAGAAGCAAAAATCTTTCTTTCAGTTAAAGTTCTTATAACCAGTGAATTGCTTGGCAAAGCAATAAAAGAACTGTTTTTTGGAGTGAATTCTTCAATCCAGTCCAGTGAAGAAATTCCGCTTACCTCAATATTTTTATACAATTCATTTTGTTGGGAAAACGGAACAGTTAAAATAAAAAACAAAATTAATGCAATTAATCCAATTCCAAAAGGCTTTAATGAATTTTTTTCCAGCTTGTTTTTCACTGCTGTCCAGCCCAAATAAAGCCCTGCTGCAGCTGAAAGAACCAAAAAAAGCATTAAAGTGAGAAACATTCTTTCATATGGAACAAAAAAAGTGTAATTCTTTAAGTTAAAGTGAATGTATAATGCTCCAAGCAATAATACTCCTATTGGAAGGATTATCTGGTGCTTTGATACAATAAATTCTTTTTCAATTAAAGAATGTTTTCCCTGCCTTCTTTTTGCTTCAATTAATAAACGCATTACTGTTATTGCTCCTGTTCCTAATGCCCCTAAAATCAATACATAGTATCCAAGGAAGTCAGCTAAAAAGAATTTTGGATTATAATGAGTAATTGAACTCCAAACCAATACTTTAGTCATATTCTGTGAAATTAAGCTAAAAGTGTTATGGGTTAAAGAAACTTCTTCTAATCCGATTCTTGAAGCAAAAAAAGGAAAAACAAGAATTAATGCAATTAATGCAATTGCAATCTTTAATTGATTTCTTTCAAACATTTTTGGGTTAAACAAAAGATATAACACAATTATTGGAATCAAAATCAAAGTAAATGCAGGGTGAATTATTGTTATTAAAACAAAAAGCATGATAAAAAGAAAAGCAAGTTTTTTGCTTGTTGTTCCCTTTAAAAACAGGTAAACCAGTAAAGGAGTTAAAGCTAATCCAAGAGAATTTGGGACAGCAAACATTAAGCCCATTACTGCAGGATTGCTTGGAATCATTAAAGAAAACAACCCAAAAATCAATCCTGCTGTGTTGCTTCTGAATAAATGCCTTCCAAGCAAAAAAGAGCTTAACCCCATAATTAAACCAAAAATTATCGGAATAAAAACCAGGAATTCATCCAAGTTATTTAATAAAAGTGAGTTAAGCACTCCTATTAATACAGTGAAGCCAATTTCCCAGTTTTTTCCTGTTTCAATCTGGCCTTTAAGGCTTTCTTTTGACAGGTTTAAATGATCAAATTCTTCTGAATGAAACGGCAGAGGATAATCTGAATGAACTGAGTTAACCGTAAACAAGACTGTTATAATCAGGCATAAAACAATCAAATTTAATTTCATTTCATTAAATACAGTGTTTTTACCTTTAAATCTTTTTGCTTTTATCTCCAGAAAACATGAATTGAGCTCCAGCAAAAGTAATAGCCAAAATAGCCACAACAGAAATCACTCCCTTAACCAAATCATAAATCTTATTCAACGGCTCAGTAATCTCAGAAACTTCAGCCGCAAAAACTACAGGCACAAACAAAACCAATGAAATTAAAACACAGCTTAATTTTTTATTCATTTTTTAGACCCCCTAAAGTTCACTAAAAGAAGTAGCTGAATTGAAACTATATAATGCTATGTTCACTATAGGTACGGGAAAAAAGAGAACAGAACAAAGAGTTAACGTTTTATTTGTCTACGCAAAGTGTTACTGCCAGTCTGTTATCTTCTACTCTTCCATGACATCCTGTTAATATCATTCTGTCAGAACAGGTTCCTTTAGCTTCAACATATCCGTTTTCTTGAATTTTTTGAAATTCGTCTGGGGAAATGTTTGTTATACAATGTCCTTCACATTCATCTGAATCAATGCATTCTTTGCCTGCGTCACTTGTCATTTTATTACAATAGCCATTCTCAGAGAAAGATATTGACTCCCAATAACCGCCTATTCCCTCACAAGATATTTTATCACCAGGCAAAGAAATAGTTTTCAAACTAGGTTCATAATTATTTTGTGAAACAAAATAAATAATCAAAACGAAAAGAAGGAATACAATAACTATCAACAAATATTTCATCTTGTCATTCATTGATTATATTAAACTCTTTTTATATAAAAACCTTTGTTTTCGTTTTTTGCCGTACAGTTTACTTTAAATATTTTCTGTTTGCCTAATTGATTGGGGGAGTTTTAGTTGAAGGGAGATTTGTTTAAGTTAGTTTTAGCTTTTGCTTTGATTTTGTTTATTCCTTCTGTTTTTTCTGTTCCTGTTTTTGATTTCAACTGGTTTTCCAGTGATTTGAATGATTATGTTTTGGGTCATCCAAGTGCTTTTACTGTTTATGAAGATTACTGGTTGTCTTATGGTTCTGGCGGAGATGTTATTCAGGCTATGCGCAGGGTTCCAATTGAAAAATCTGATCCAAGAACTCATGACTTTAATTTGAGTTTTGAGTTTCTGGCTTACTCTACTACTTATGATGATTTCAGGATTTTTTTGAGTTTAAGCAATGGCGGAATTTGCTCTGCTCCAAACAAAATAACTGGAGCTTCCTGTGATGACTATAATTCAACACACAAAGAATGCAGTATTGGCAGCTATTCTCCTTCCCAAATTTATTTTCCTAAAAACGAGTGGCATAAAATGCTTTTTTCTTGGGACTTAAACGAAGAATTGGGATTAGGTTTTTGGAAAATAGAAATGTACGACATGAACGGAGTTCAAATAGCAAACGCTTCTACCGGATACCAAAACCCTAATTCTTGGAGTTATTATGATGAAGTAATTTCTTTTACCATGTATGCTGACTGGTGGAACTGGTGTGAACAAGCAGGAAACAATAACTTTAAAGTAAGAAAAGTTCACTGGACTTCAAAAAAACAAGGAAACCAAAATAACTTAATGATTCTTTCTCCGCAATACGGACAATATTTTGTTCAAGATCAAAACATGAAAGTTAAATTCCAAGTAACAGATTCAAATGATTCAATCAATTACATAATAACACAAAAAAGCAGTTGATTACAGCCCATTGAAAGTCTATTTATATAACTTTGACATTATTAGATGGGATTGCATGAATTTTGACTTAAACAAATACTTTTTGATTGCAGAAAAATTTTCTTCAAAGATTCATTTATTTAATTTTGGCTTGATTGTTATTGCAGTTTCATCTTTAAGCATTTATTTTCCTTTTCCATTGCATGAATTTTTTGTGGGATTTCTGGCTCTTTTCTTTTGCGGTTACCTGTTTTACAGGCTGATAATCAGGGAATCTGATTTAATTGAAACTTTTGTTCTTTCAGTTGTTTTAAGCATGGCAATAATTGTTTTTTCAACTTTTATTTTAACTGTTGTGTTTAATTTTCCTTTGAATAAAACTACTATTACTTCTGCTGCGGTTTTATCCAGCGTAATTTTTTTAGGAATTCATTTAATGAAGAGGTTTTTAAGTGAATAAACTCTTTGTTTTTTTCTGTTTTATTTTGTTTCTTCCTTTTTGTTTTTCTCTGAAAGCAATTCCTTTTGTTTCTTTTCCCGGAGAAAAAGTATTATTAGAGTTTGATTCAAAGGTTTCAGTTGAAATGTCTTATTACTATAATTTAAATGAAGTTAAAGAATGCAGTAAATCTAATTGCCCTTTGTTTGAAAACAATTCTCTTAAAGACAGTGGGAAAAAAACTTTTGTTTTAAACACAATGAATGTAAAACCGGGTTTTTATGCAGTAAAAGTTTTTGAAGATGATTCAAATGAATTTTATTTTACTTCAGTGGTTGTCAGGCCTGATTACAGGATTTTAATTGGTTTGGCTATTTTTGTTTTAATTGTTTTAGGTTTTTTTGTGGTGAAAAGAAATGTTTGAAAACAACAGTTTAATCAAAAAAGCAAAAGCATTTTATGAATCATTTTATTCTAAAGCAGAAAGCTTTTTTTCGCATGACTATTTTATTGCCTTTTTATTCATTTATTTTTTCTTTTACATGCTTTTTTTTGCTCAAATAACTGAATTAAAAATAACTTTAAGAGTTGTTTTTGGTTTAATAACTTTTCTTGTTTCTCTTGGTGCAATTTTCCTGATGTTTAAGTTCAATAAAGTTATTCCAATTGTTTCTGTTGGAGGCCTGCTGGTTTTCTTTTCTTTTTTGTTCCAAAGATTTGATTTAGGCGTTGATTATACTCCGGTTTATTTTATTGGTTTTGGGTTGATTGCAGCTTCAATTGTTTATTCTTTGATTAAGGGGGAGAAAAAAATTTTTTGGGTTTCTCTTTTCATTTTGTTTTTTGCTACTTTAGGCCCTTTGATTACCCCTCAGATTTTAATTGGAGATGAAAGAATTCTGCTTACAAATTTAACTAAACTTGAAACAGGAGAATTTAAACCCGCTGATTTTGGAGAACACAATTATGTTAATGTGAGTTTTGTTTATTTTTATTATTTTATAATTGTTGCCAAAATTTTTGGAGTTTCTGTTGCAAGCATTTTCTTTTTATTAAAGTTTTTTTTCCTTTTAATGATTTTTTTGTCTTTTTATCTTTTGTTGAGAACTTTAATTGATGAAAAACTTGCAATTTTTGCTGTATTGATTGCATTTTTTCCTATTCAAAATATTCATTTGGCTCCTCAAATGATTGGAAAATTTGTAATTTTTTTGGTTTTTATTTTTATTTATTTGAAGTATTTTAACAAGCTTAACTCAAGAATAATCCTTGTTGTTTTAATGCTTTTAATTACTTACATTAATCTGACTACTTTGTATATTACTGTTGCAGTGTTTGGTTTTTTTGTTGCAATATTTTTCTTTAAAAAAGCAATTTCAAGAAAAGCTTATTTTACTGATATTGCGATTTTTTTAATGTTTACTGTTCTTGTAGCAACTTATTCCAGTTCAATTGATTTGTTTGGTTTGGCTCAAAGCTATGTTGATATAGATGAAGGAAGTTTAATCTCTGGCTTAGATAAAAATGTCAGTAAAGGGATTATAACAGAAGAAGAATTAAGTGCTAAAGCAGATCCTTTTGACCAAAAAAGTTCTGTTGAACCAACATCTAATGAATTTATTACCGAAGAAAAATATGATGAAATTCCTTTTATCAGAAGACTTGTTTCTTTTTTTAACAATTATGTTTCTCAGTTTGGGTTAGCTCAGTTAACTGAAAAAATAATCCATTACACTCTTGTTGCGTTGCTTATAATAACTGCTTTCTTTATTTATCCAAAAAACAGGCAGATAGGGGTTTTTGCTTTAGCAATTTTGTTCCTTGTGTTGTTTTTGATTCACATTCAGTTTCAGGATGGAGTCCATGCTTCGCTTGAAGCAACATCTATTCTTTTGGGAGGTGCAGCAGTACTGGTTTTCCACAGAAAACCATTTTATTTTATTCCAATAATGCTTTTAGCGTTTTCTTCTGTTGCAGCCCCAATATTGTTTACTGAAACACAGTACGGGGAAGCAAACCAGTTATTTGGATCAGAGTTTTCCAGAGAAAATATTATTGGAGAAAAGCTTACTCCGGTAAGCCAGTTTAGTTCATGGGGTTCAAATAAATATTACACTGCTTTTGGTTTTGCTGTTTCATGTGATGAAGGAAAGCCTTATGCAGTTTATTTGAATGATGTTTATTTAAGATGCGATGATTTTGGCAGAATTGGAAGCATTGGAAAAAAAATTTATGAAAATCAGTATTCTAAAGTTTATCTTGTGTCAGCAAAAGATTTAAGTGCATTAAGCCCAAAGTTAAATTAATTTAAATGAAGTAATTTATTTATGACAAAAAAAATCTGTATGATTGGAACACAGTTTTTAGGGGTGCCGGCAAACAATGGCGGGGCAATAGAATATCTTTCATTTAATATTGCTAAAGGTTTATCTGATAAAGGATTTGAAATAACTTATTTTTCTGTTGATCAGTCAATTAAATCAAAACAGAATTTTGTAATTGAAAGGTTTCCGTCAAAAAAAACTAATGGTTTTTTTTTCAGTTTATTTGTTTTATTTAAAACTTTATTTAAAAAATCTGATTTAATTTATGTTTCAGGCTGTTCAATGATTTTTGCAGGGTTAATCCTGTCAAAACTAAAAAGAATTCCTTTAGTTTACCATGAATTCAATCATAACCCATGGGTTAAGCCAAGAAACAAGTTTTATGATTTTCTTGCAGCATTTAGTGTTAAAAATTCAGATTATGTTATTGCTTCAAGCAAATTCATTAAAGAATCCATTTTAATCAAAACAGGGGTTAATCCGGCAAAACTTTTTCTTGTTTCAAATTTCATTAACCTGAAAGAGTTTCCTTTAAATCCCGCAAAAAAAGAAAGAAAAATTCTTTTTGTCGGAAGGCTTGTAAAGCATAAAGGAATAGACTTGCTGATTAAGCTTGCAGAACAAAAAGAATTCAGGGAATGGGTTTTTGAGTTTGGCTGCCCGGAACCTTTTTCTTCAGAAGAAAAAAAATACTTTAAAAAAATTTCCCTGCTTGCTGAATCAAATAAAAGAATTTTGTTTAAGCCAAATCTTTCAAGGAAAGATTTAATCAGGGAATTTTCTTCTGCTTCAGTTTTACTTCTTCCTTCTTCTCAGGAATCATTTGGGATGGTTTTAGTTGAAGCAATGGCCTGTTTTACTCCCTGCATTGCTTTTTCTGCCGGAGGCACAACAGAAATAATTGACAACAACTTAAATGGTTTTCTTGTAAACCAAAAAGATAAAAAAATGTTTGAAAAAAGATTAAATGAATTAATTAAAGATGAAAACAAAAGAATTTTTTTTGGATTAAATGCAAGAAAAAAAGTTGAAGAAAATTTTTCTTTTATTAATTCAATCAAAGAATTTGAGTTATTTTTCAATAAAATTATGGTGAAAAAATGAAAATTCTTTTTTTTGCTGAAAGAGTTAACCTTGATTTCTTTAAAGGAGACTCACTTTTATTAAAAAGAATGGCTGAAGGATTAGCTGAAAAAGGCCATGAAGTTCATGCAGTCTGTCACGGCAGTTCAGATAAAATTAAAATTCATGCTCCATTGCATTTCTGGTTTTACACTAAAGTTTTTTCTTTTCCTTTAACTTCCTTTTTTTCTTTTAAAAAACTTTTTTCTCTTTTAAATAAAGAAAAATTTGATGCAGTAATAATAAAGCTCCCTGCTTTTAACGGAAATTCTTTTTGGTTTAATTTAAAGCCTTTAATTCAATCACATTTTTATTTAAAAATTGCTTTAGAGTTAAAAAAAAGAAAAACCCCTTTTTTTGTTTTTATTGAAGGATTAACTGAAAAAGAAAATTTTGTTTCTTCTTTTATGGGCTGTTCTAAAGAACAGCAACTACTTTTAGTGGAGCATTCAAACGGAGTTATTTCTTTAAGCCCTGAGCAAAACAAGCTTATTCAGGCAAAAATTCCAAAAACTTTTTTTCCTGCTCCAGTTAACACAAAAAAATTTGTTCCAACTAAAAATAACCAACTAAATTTGCCTCAGGAAAAAATTAATTTGCTTTATCTGAGCTCTTCATGTGATTTAATTGATTTTCTCCCTTTCTTTGATTTTTTGAAATCAAATAACTGTGTTCTGCACATTATTTCTCCTGCCAGAAACAAAAACTTTCTTGAAGAAATAAAAAACAGGAGTTTAGAGAAAAAAATTGTTTTTCTTAAAGGAATTGAAAACCAGAAACTTGCTGAAATAATTCCTGCTTTTGATGCAGGAGTTTATTTAAAAAAATTTGGTTTTCCTTTTGCTGACTCCAGTTTTATGATGAAAATTTCTGAATATCTTTCCTGCGGGCTTGTTGTATTAGTTCCTGAAGTAAATGGTCCTTTAATTCAGTCAGGGAAAGCAGGAATTAATTTTGAGAAAACAAAAAAGATTTCAAAAAAAGAACTGCAGAACTTATTTTTGACTGCAAGAACTATTGCAGTGGAAAACTTTGATTTAGAAAAAAACATTAAGTTAATTGAGGCGTTTTTAGTTGAAAACAAATAATCCTTTGGTTTCAGTTGTAATTACTACTATTGGGCAAAGAGAAATTAGAAAAGCCATTGATTCTGTTTTGAATTCTTCTTATAAAAACTTTGAATTAATTGTGGTAAATGACGGGGCAAAAATAAATTTAACAGAAAAAGGTTTTTGTTTAATTAATCAAGAACATAAAGGTTTGGCTGCAGCAAGAAATACTGGAATAAAAAAAGCTAAAGGGGAAATAATCGCTTTTATTGATGATGATGCTGTAGCAGAAAAAAACTGGTTAAAAGAAATTGTTTCTTCTTTTGTTTCAGCTGAAATTGGTGCTGTTTCAGGCAAAAGTATTGAATATTTTGAAGGCAAAACAACTGAAAATAGGTTATGGGTCTGCAATAAATTTGGTTTAATTAAAGTCAACCCAAAAAAACTGGAAAAAAATGATTTTATTGTATTGCATGGCTGTAATATGGCTTTATCCAAAAAAGTTTTGCAAAAAGTTAATTTTGAAGACGAGAATTTTATTTTTTATTTTGATGAAATTGATTTATCCTGGAGAATTCAAAAAGCCGGATTCAAAATTGCAGTTAATCCTAATGCAATTGTACGTCATTTCATTAAAAGCAATGCAAGGTTTGGAAACAAGTTTGGTTTTGGAAAATTCAAGTATTATTTTGCTTTAAAAAATTTTAATTCCCTGTTTTTTTTGCCTTTGCTTTTATTAAATGACTTTCCTTTTTTGTTAAATGATTTAAAACGGTCTTTTCAGGATTTACTGAAAAAAAAGCTTTCATTAAAGGGTTTTTTAATTGAATTTTATTCAATTTTTGCCGGAAGGGTTTTTGGAACAGGAAAAGCTTTTATTGATTTAATTAAGTAATTAATCAGATGTCTAAAATTCTTATTACAGGCGGAAACGGTTTGATTGGAAACCGGGTTGCTTTTGATTTATCTAAAGAACATAAAGTTGTTTTAATGGATTTAGTTAAAAACAATGATTTTGATTCACTGGTTTTTGATGTAACAGAAAAAGACTGGATTGATTCAGTTGGAAAGTTTGATTATGTTTTTCATTTTGCTTCAATTGGCGGCGGAACATACAATACAGGCAATCCGGTTAATGTAATCCACACAGAGTTAACCGGTTTATTTAATGTACTGAATTATTCTCTTCAAAACAATGTTAAAAAAGTGATTTATTCTTCTACTGGATTGGTAAGTGAAAAATTCAAGAACTGGCTTAATTTTTCAAAGATTCCTTTAAACCATTATCTTTCTTATCCTACAGCAAAATTAATGGGAGAATATTTCATTAAAGAATTCCATAAAGAAAATAATACCGGATACATTATTGTAAGATACTATAATGTTTACGGCGAAAATCAGTCAGATGAAATGGTTATACCTTTCTTTTTAAGGAATGCAATTCAGAGTTCTCCTTTAGTTATTTTTGGTGACGGAAAACAAAAAAGGGATTTTACTTATGTTGGCGATGTATCAAAGGCAACGATTGCTTCAGCTTTTTCTGAGAATACTTTTTCCAGAACAGTTAATATCGGGACAGGAGTCCAGACAAGCATCAAAGATTTAGCTAAACTTGTCAAAAAATTAACTAACTCTAAATCTGAAATAATTAAAGATAATTTTCCTTCAGGTTTAGAGGAATTAGAACAGGAAAGAAGCCCTTTTTCTGCTTCTTATTTACAGGAATTAATCGGGTTAACCTGCAAAACTTCTCTGGAAGAAGGATTAAAAAAAGTTATTTCTTCAATTGAAGGGAAATGAATTGAAAATGAAAATCCTTTATTTAATCAGAGAAGATTTCAATGAAATTGTTTCTCTTGCATATTACGAATTAGTGCAGGAACTGAAAAGCAAAGGGCATGAAATAACTGTTGCAAACCTTTCAGGAAAATTCCTTGATTTTCCCTGCATTAAAATAAACCAGTTTAAATTCATTGACTATCCTTTTGGTTTTGTCAACAGATTTTTTTTTGGCAAAGCAGTCTCAGAACAGGTTAACCCAAAAAAATTTGATTTAGTTTTATCTTCAATGGCTGAAACACTTTTTTTTCTCAGCAAATGGAATATCCTCAAAACAGCTGTAATTCATGATAATTTTTTTGAGAGAGCAAAATTTACTCCTTGGTTTGGCAAACAATTCAAGCTTGCATTAAAAGTTGACTCATTTTTTCAGGAAAAAGCAATGAAAAAAGCAGATGGCTTAATTTTTTTGAATAAAAATGAATTAAACAGAATGAAAAATAAAACCAAAGCAAAATGCATTGTAATCCATAATGGAGTTAATCCGCAAAACTTTTTTTCAGAAGAAAAAGAAATAAATAAAATCAAATCAAAGTATCCAAAAAAAATTGTTTTGTTTTTAGCCAGAATTGAACTCCAGAAAAATCCTTTGCTTTTTGTTAAAGCAGCAGAAAAACTTCAAAAAGAAAACGCGGTTTTTTTGATTGGAGGAAAAGGGCCAATGGAAAAAAAATTAATTAAATTAATTAAAGAAAAAAATCTTTTAAACACAAAGTTTTTAGGCTGGATTAAAGGAAAAGAAAAAAATGCTTTGATTAATTCCTGTGAAATTTATGTTTTGCCTTCTTTTTTTGAACCAGTTTCTGTTTCAACTTTAGAGGCAATGGCCTGCAAAAAACCTGTTATTGTCTCTGATGTAGGAGGTCTAAAAGAAATAGTGGATGATTTTGTTGGAATAAAATTTGAATCAAATAACTCTGAAGACCTTGCAGAAAAAATCAAGTTTCTTTTGGATAACCCAAAAAAAGCGCAGGAACTTGGATTAAACGGATTTAAAAAGATTAAAAGCGAATTTTTATGGGAGAATATTGCTGAAAAATACATTAATTTTTTTGGGGAGTTATTAAATGAAAGAAAATAAATCAGTTTCAGAGTTTCAGGGAGAACGATATGCTGATCTGCCTGTTGATTTGCATTTCAATGAAAGACTAAGAAAAATTTTTGTAATGATTAATAAAGAAAAACGGGGAAAATTACTGGATTTAGGCTGTATTAAAGGAGAATTTTCTTTAGAGCTGGAAAAAAAAGGATGGAATGTTTTTGGAGCAGACATTTCCAGTGCTTTAATTGAAACAAAAAAGAAAGGCATTAAATCCATTAAATTTGATTTTGAAAAACCTTTTCCATTCAAAAATAATTCTTTTGACGTGGTTTTTGCAGGAGAAATAATTGAACATATTTTTGACACAGATTTTTTTGTTTCAGAATTAAACAGAATTCTTAAACCAAACGGCTTTCTTGTAATTTCAACTCCAAATACTGCTTGGATTGGAAACAGGTTTCTTTTATTGATAGGAAAAAAGCCTTTGAATCTGGATTACTTTTTAAGCGGAGGGCATATTCGTGCTTATACATTTGAATTGCTTGAAAAACAATTAACTCAGCATGGATTTAAAATTGAAGAAAAAACTTCTGAATTATTAAGAATCAGCGACAAAATTGAATTTCCTTTGCTTTACAGACTTGAAAGTGTATTAGCAGATTTTTTTCCAACTCTTTCTTTAAGTGTAATAATTAAAGCGAGGAAAAAACAATGAAAATCTTAATGGTTACTCCTGCTTTTTTTCCTTCTTTAGGAGGAATAGAACAGCATGTTCTAAACTTATCTAAACAGCTTCAAAAAAAAGGGCATCAAGTTGATGTTTTAACCTCAAAAATAGGCAAAACAAGTTCTTTTGAGTCAGTTGAATCAATTAATGTTTTCAGAGTCTACACTGGAATAAAAAACCAGCAAGAGCTTTCATTTAAAGGAAAAAATCTTGTTTGGCCTTTTTTTATTAAAGCATTAATTCTTCAAGCAAAAAACAAGTATGATTTAATTCATGTTCATGGTCCTTTTTCTTTGCTTTCAGTTTTGCCGTTAAAGCTTTTCAGAATCCCCATAATTTTAACTATTCACGGAAACTGGATTAACTGCGTTAAAGGAAGAAGATATCATGACGGAAAAATCTGTATTGGATATGAAATAGAAAAATGTTCTAAATGCATGAATTCAAATAAGTCTGTAATGAAATTCAAGAGAAGATTGTTAAGAAGCATTGCAGAAAAATGCAATGAAATTATTGCAGTCAGCAATGATGTAAAAAATTCAATTAAACTGAAAAAAGAAAAAAGCATTACAGTTATTCCAAATGTTGCTTCAATTGAAGGCTTTTTTCCTAATCCAAATGGTTTAACTGAATTCAGATTTAATTCTTTGAAAAAAAAAATCCTTTTTATTGGTTCTATGATTCCAGAAAAAGGAGCAAAAGTTTTACTTGAAACAGCAAAAAACATTAATGCAGAATTTATTTTTGTTTACAGTTATGCAAACCAGGATTATTTAAAAGAATTCAATGAATTTGTTGATGAAAAAAATATTAATGATGTTTTGCTTTTTCCTGAAGTTTCAAACAAAAAAGTCAGAGAAATATTTATTCCTTTTTCCGATATAATTGTTGTTCCTTCTCTTTGGCCTGAACCATGTTCTTCTGTTGTAACCGAAGCAATGGCTTCAAAAAAACCGGTTATTGCATCAAATTTAGGGGGCTTCACTGATTTAATCATTAACGGAGTTGATGGACTGCTTTTTGAAGCAGGAAACTCAAAAGACTTAGAGAAAAAAATTGTCAGCATTTTAGATGACGAAAATTTAATGAAAAAAATTTCTTTAAATGGTTTTAAAAAAGTGCAGAAAGAATTAAACTGGGATGTTGTTTCAGATAAAATAATTAAAGTTTACAGGAAAGTGTTAAATTGAAGATTGCATTTATTTCAAAGCAATATCCTTCAAATATTGGAGGAATAGAAAAAGTAATTGAAAATTTTCGTAAAATTTTTTCTTCTAAAGGCCATAAAGTTTTTGTTTTAAACCAGAATGGTTTGACAGAAAACTTATTTAAATTTAATTCAAAAGGTTTTTCTTTTGGAATAAAAACTGCTTTAACTTTAATTAAACTCAAACCAGAAATAGTTCATTTTCATGGATTCAGAATAATAAATTTTTTTCCTTTGTTTGCCTGTAAATTAATGAGGATTCCCTGTGTTATTACCCCTCATTTTGATTACAATGTTTCTTTGTTCAGGGAAAAAATTAATTTTTTTTTTCATAAATTAATGAATTTTGATAAAGTGATTGCTTTAACAGAAAAAGAAATTAATCAGCTTACTGAAATAGGATTTAAAAAAATTGAGTTAATCCCTGATTCAGTTGATTTAACTGTTTTTATGCCAAAACAAAAAAACTCTTTGACTTCAAGAAAAAAGTTTGGAATACCAGAAAAAGCTTTTCTTGTTTTGTTTTTGGGAAGGCTTGCGTCAAATAAAGGAATCCCCTATCTATTTAGTGCGTTTAAAGGGATAAAAAAGCCAGATAAAAAGCTTTTGCTTGTTGGAAAGGAAAATCCTGCTTTTTTTGACACCACATACAAGTATTATGCTTCCATTGCGCAAAAAATAGGTGTGTCAGCTGACCTTATTTTTGCTAAAAATTTAGCTGAAAAAGAGGTTGTTGATATAATTAATTCAAGTGATGTGCTTGTATTGCCTTCAATTGCTTCAGAGGCATTTGGATTAGTTTTAATTGAAGCAATGGCCTGCTCTAAACCCGTTATTGGAACTTCAGTTGGAGGAATAAAAGAAGTCATAATTGACGGCTTTAATGGTTTTTTTGTTCCGCCAAAAAAAACTGATGAATTAACTGTTGCTTTAGAGCTTTTGGATAACAAGCAGTTAAATTACAAAATGGGAAGAAATGGATTAAAGTTAGTTAAACAAAAATATTCTTTGAGTGCAGTATCTGAACTGCATCTTAAAGTTTACCTTGAATTAATCCATTAATAAATCCAAAAGATTTAATCACTTCAAACAAAATCAAAGCAAAAAAAGAGTAAACTAAAACAGCCAAAAAATTGTTTTTGTATTTTGTCTGATTTTTATTTGAAATAAGTTTAATGATTCCGATTAAAGAAGGCAAAAAAAGAAATCCAGCTGAAAACAAATTTTTTGAAATTAAAAAAACTCCAACAGATAAAATAACTGACAAAAATTCAATCCAGTAAAAAGAATAAATCATTTTAATGTTTTCCGGCGCTTTAATCAGATTAAATGGATTAATAAAAAAAGAAAAGTTTTTTTTGAATAAAACTCCGTCAAAAAAAGAGTAATTAAAATTTGGTTTAACTCTTTTTTTTAAGGGATAACTTTCATGAAAACTTTCTGCAGAAGTTTTATTCAGTGTTTTTCCTGATGTAAAAGCCCTTAAAAAGAATTCAGGGTCTTCACAGTACTTCATTTTTTCATTAAACCCTTTTGATTCCAAAAAATCTTTTTTTCTTAAAGCAATATTATACCCCTGAAAAGAACTACTATTTATTGAAAAAGAAAAAAAATCTGAAGCAAGGCTTCCATCTGATTCAATTGAATATTTTCCACAGACAGCAAAAACATTTTCTTGCAGTCCATTTAATAATTTTTCAAGCCATTGTGTTTCAACTATTACATCTGAATCAAGAAAAGCAATTACTTCTTCTTTTGCTTTTCCCGCACCAAAATTCCTGCTTGCACTAATGCCTTGATTTTTTCTTGAAAATAATTTAATTGAGTTATTATTAACTGCAATTCCTTCAACTATTTCTTTTGTTTTATCTGTAGAACCATCATTAACCACAATAATCTCTTTTGGAACAACTGATTGTGAAAGCAGTGAATTAAGAGTTTTTCCAATTGTTTTTTCAGCGTTAAATGCAGGGATAATAACTGAAACATTCATTTGATGCCTCCAAATTGTGATTTATTCTTAATTATTTTTTCCTTTTTTTTATTCATTTTTATTCTCTTTTAAAATTTTTTCCACTTCTTTTCCGATTTTATTCCATTCAACTTTAACTGCATTTTTTCTTCCATTAAAAGAAAGCTTTTTGTAAACTTTTTTTGAAGAAAAAATCTTTATTATGGTTTTAGCTATTCCAGCAGAGTTCTTTGGATTAACAATCAAAGCTGATTCTTTCAGCAATTCAATTGAACCAATTGTTTTTGGAATAATAACTGGTTTGTTCATTGCAATTGCTTCAATATTAATTATTCCTATTGGCTCATAAGTTGAAGGGCTTGCAATCAAATCACTTGCTTCAATCAATTCAGGCATTTTTTCCTGTTTAACATAACCTAAAAACTTAATTTGTTTTCCCAGACTGCTTTTATTAATTTCTTTTTCTAAAATTTTTTTGTAGTTCTCGCTTGTGTTTGTTCCTGCAATCAGCAAAACCGCATTAGGAATCTTTTTTACTATTTTTTCCATTGCTTTAATTAAATAAATGATTCCTTTTTGTGGAACTAATCTTCCTGCAAACAAAATAACTTTTTTGTTTTCTAATTTCAGTTTTTTTTTGAGTTTTTTTGCTTTGATTAAAATGGTTTTTGTTTTACTAAATTTGTGTAGATCAACTCCGTCTGAAACCACTTTGATTTTTTTTCCTTTAATTTCATAATAATTTTCAATTTCTTTTTTTATTGTTTCTGATGCAGCAATAACTGTTTTTGCTTTTTGACAGCATCTTTGATCCATTTTTTCCATTAAAGGAATGGCAATTTTTCTCATTAACTCTGTTTTTAATTCAGTTTTAGGCCTGTTCAAAGAATTTCCTTTTACTGTTCCTCTGGCATGATAAACTACCGGGCAATTAAGTTCTTCAAAGTCAACTAACCCAAAAGAATAATCCTGAGAATAAATCACATCAAAATCATTTTTTTTAATTAACTCATTTCTTAAATTAAAAGAAAAACTCAGAATATCCATTCCTTTTGTTTTGCTTGAATTAATTCTTTTAATCATTAAATTCTTTTTTGCTTTAAAGTCTTTTTTTTCTGAATGAAAAACACTTACTTTATGTTTTTTTGAAAGAAATTCAGCCAGCTTTTCCGCGCATAACCCCTGACCAAAACTTTTTTTGTAAAACATTGAAGTAATCAGTATTTTCATTTAATCACTCCTTTTAGCATGCCAAAGCCATAACCAAAAAACCATGAAATCAGAAAAAAGAAATAGTTTAGTGAAAACCTTTTGAATTTGATTACTGCAATTAGTGAAATCAAAATAAAACCAGAAAACAATAATGTAATAAAATAAAAAAGAAAATTAAAGTCTGCTGAATAAATTCCATGCAAAAACAAAAACAAAATTAACATAATTGAAATCAAAGGAATTATTCTAAACCATTCAATCATTCCTAAATGCAGTTTTATTGCCTGAGTTCTTCCTAATCCAAACCAAAAAGCCTGATCAAAAATCTTTTTCATTGAATTTTTTCTGTTGTGAAATACAATTGCTTTTGGATTAAATTTAATTTTTTGGTCTGTTTTTTTTATTCTGTAATCCAGTTCAGGGTCTTCATTGCTTGAAAGCTTTTCATTAAATCCATTCATTTCAGCCAGAATTTTTTTTGTATAAATTGAATTGCAGGTAGGATTATGTTTTACTTCAATTATTTTTTCAGAGTTTTTCACATAACTTGAACCAATTCCAGAAATTAATTCAAGCAGTTCATCAAAAATTTTTTCTTTTTTGTCTGCATTTACCGGAACAAGATTTGGCCCTCCGACAGAAACAGTTTTTTCATCAAATCCTTTGATTAATTCTTCTAACCAGTTTTTTTCCACAACACAATCCGAGTCAGTGAAAGCAATTAATTCCCCTAAAGCATTTTTTATTCCAGTGTTTCTTGCCCTGCTTATCCCGTTTTTTTTCAGTTCAATTAATTTAATTGAATATTTTTTTTGTAATTCAATTATTTTTTCTTTTGTTGAATCAGTTGATGCTGTATGAACTATAATCAGTTCAAAGTCTTTGAATGACTGGTTCATTATTGAGTTAACACAGTCTTCAATGAATTTTTCTGAGTTTCTTTCACAGACTATAACAGAAATTTTTGGCATAAAAGATAATCTAAAGCATCTTATTTAATTATTTAGTTTGCATTTATTTAGTCAATATGATTGAAAAAATGGAGTTTAAATCTGATTTTGATTCAGCTAAATGGTATAATAAAAGGTTTTCAGAGTTTGGCGCATTTGAAACATCAGAAAAATATAATTTATTAATGCTTGAATGGCTTGGAATAAAAGAAAAAACAGACAAAAAATTACTTGATGTTGGCTGTGGTGGAGGCTTTTTCTTAAAACAGGCAGAAAAGTTTTTGAATTGCACTGGAATTGATTTCAGCAAAGAAGCATTATTGCAGGCAAAAAAAAACTGTAATTCAAAACTTGTTTTGGGTTCAGCTTCAAATCTGCCTTTCAAAAACAATTCATTTGATTTTGTTGTGTGCCTTGGTTCTTTAGAGCATTTCATTGAAATAGAGAAATCTTTAAAAGAAATGAATCGAGTTTTAAAAAAAAATGGGAAAATAAATTTGTTTGTTCCTAATTCTGAGTTTATTTTATTTAAATTAAATCCTGTTACAGCCCATCAGCCAAATGAAAGGTTTGCTTCACTGAAAGAATGGGAAAAACTAATTGGAAAATACCTTGAAATTGAGTCAGTGCATAAATTCACTCACAATCCAATAGGAAAATTAATTCCAAAAAACTTTACTTATAGTTTTAGTTTTATTTGTCGCGGTTGCGTCCGCTCCGAGCTGCTCCTCTGAAGGGAGCGTGCTACTTTCAGTAGCACTGCTTTAAAACGCTAGTAACGCGTGCTATTTTCAATAGCACTGCAAATTCTAACAGCTTTATCGAGCCAAAGCAAGCAGGACTGAATAAAATGAAGTCGTGCCTCGTGCTCAAACGGCGAAACGTTTGAGTTACAGCCGCACGGAAGCGGCTTTTAGTAGCCCTGTATTTCCATTCTTTTCCATGCAATTTTAAAGATGTAAACTGAAATTATCGGCATTATTACTGCAAAAACCAGTACAAAAAAAAATGCATTAAAATCAATGAAATGGTTAATCCAGATTTCTCTTGTAAAAGTTACTGCATAATAAACCGGGTTAGCTAATACAATAAAACGGATTTCTTCCGGAATTATTTGTATTGGATAAGCAAAACAGCTTAATAAAGTCCAGCCGGCAAAAAAATACCTGAAAACAGGATCAAAGTTTTCTGAAAACAAGGTTAATGCCCCGTAAATTAATCCTACTCCCAAACAAAGAGCAAAAAGAATAATCATCATTAAAACAATTAAACTGATTTCAATTAATGAAGCAACACTAAAAAAAGATGCAATTAAAATGAAAATCAAAAGCAATGGAAACAAATTTAGTATAACATTTATTCCTACTCCAATAATTAAAGAAAGATAATTGATTGGAGCAGCAAACAATGATTCAATTGTATTCCAGTATTTTTCTTCCCGAAACTTTAATGTAAAAGCATTAATTCCATTATAAAAAAATGCCTGGCCAATAATTCCAAAAATCAGAAAAGCAATATAATTGCTTAAATCAATTCCTCCAAATCCTTCTGCTCCGCCATAATGCAAAAACCCGTAATAAATAATAAACAATGGAATAATTGACAGAACAGGGTTAACAAAAGTGTTAAGCAAGTAAGCAGTTTTGAATCTGATGCTTAGCTTGAATTCTTTTTTTGTTATTGCAATTATTTCACTTAACTGAAACATGTTTTTCCCCTAATTTAGTAAAAGAATTAATTACTTCATCAAATTTTTCTTTTTGTTCTAATTTGACTAATCTTCCTTCACTCATTAAAGCAATCCTGTCACATAACTCTTGTGCTTCTTTTTCATAATGAGTTGTCAAAAGAATTGTTTTATCTAATCCTTTAATGTATTTTCTGATTTTTTCTGAAACATTAATATCCAATCCCAGCGTTGGTTCATCTAAAATAAGTATTTCCGGGTCATGAATTAAAGCTCTGGCTAAAGTTAATTTTGATTTTGTTCCCAAAGAATAGTTTTCAACGTAATCATATAAATAATCCTTAAAATCAAACAGTTCAGCTAACTCCATTATCCTTGAATCAAAATCTTTTACTCTGTAAATTCTTGCAAAATATTTTAAGTTATCATATCCTGTCATTCTGTAATAAATCAAACCATATCCAAGCATTAAACCAATATTAATTTTTTGTTCATCTACTGGTCTTTGAAAAATCTTTATTTCTCCTGAAGTTGGATATAAAATGCCGGCCAATAATTTAATTAAAGTTGTTTTGCCTGCCCCGTTTGGTCCAAGTAATCCAAGAGTTTCGCCTTTAAATATATCTAAATCAAATGAGTCCACGGCAACAGTGGTTTTATGTCTGGGAAAAAAGAATTCAACTAAATTAAGAGGATTCAGGCTTGACCTGAATTCTTTTCTTAAATTCTTTATTTCAATTGCTTTTTCGGGCATAATGTAACCTTTTTATTTAAAAAGTATCATAATAGTATTTTTATCTATTAAAATATTATGGTTTGAGTTAAATGAAACTTTCAGTAATTATTCCGGCATTTAATGAAGAAAAAGCAATAGTTTCCACGATAAAACAGTCAATAAAAGAAAAAGAAAAAATAGAAAAAAATACTCAAATAAAAGAAGTTGAAATAATTATTGTAAATGACTGTTCAACTGATTCAACAGAAAAAATAATCAGCCAGTTTGTTCCTCAAATAAAACTTATTTCTCATGAAAAAAATAAAGGTTATGGTGCATCAATTAAAACCGGAATAAAAAACTCTGAATCAGATTTAATTGCTTTTTATGATGCAGACGGAACCTATCCAATAAACAAATTAAGTTCTCTTGTAACAGAACTAAATTCAAATAATTCAGATATGGTTATTGGCTCAAGACTGGAAAAAGGAACAAAAATGCCTGCTCAAAGGCTGATTGGAAACAAAATGTTTGTCATTCTATTAAACTTTTTTGGAAGCTCTCATGTAAAAGACACTGCTTCAGGAATGAGAGTGCTAAAAAGAAAAATCACAGGACAATTTGATTCTCTTCCGGATAATTTGTCTTTTACTCCTGCAATGACTGCATTAGCTGTGCATGAAAAATGGAAAATAAATTTTGTTCCAATCCATTACTCTGAAAGAACCGGAAACTCAAAATTAAACAGTTTTACTTCAGGATTTAATTTTCTTTTTTCAATTTTAGAAGTAATAAAATTATATAATCCCTTAAAATTATTTGGATTAATTGGATTAGTATTTCTTTTAGCCGGAGGAATTTTGTTTTATCCTTTTCTTCAGGGAATGAATTTTGATAGTTTTGGCTTAAGAAGAATTTTTTTAATCACTTCACTTATTTTAGTGGGAATCTCACTGATTTTTTTTGGTTTTCTTTCAAACTTTGTTGTCAAATTGTTTTACAAAAAACTTGACACTGCAATAGTTTATGGCTGGGCATACAACAGATTTATTTTAACCAGATATAATTTAATCGGCTTGTTTTTGTTTGTCTTAGGCTTTACTTTAGTTCTTTCAAGCTCAAATTTTTCTCATTTAACTATTCCTTTAATCGGAATAACCTGCTTGTTTATTGGCATCCAGTTAATTGCAAGCTCTGTTTTAGTTAAAACAATAAAAGAACTCTATGAAAAACAACCTTTTTCCAAAAAGGTTGCAACTCAAACCAAAGGTTTGAGTGCACAACAAAATCAAAATTTTGTTAGTGAACAAAAAAGTGCCTCCGGCAAAAAGGTTGAACAAAAAAAAAGAAAAAATGAATAATAAAAAAGAAGAATAAAGATTTTAAGAAAATCAAGAAAAAAAGAATAAATTAAGTGAAAAAAATGAATATAACTTTTATTAGCACAGGCTCAAAAATAGATGTTTTTCCTCCAGTAAAAGGAGGAATTGAAATCCTTGAATTTGACTTAATTTCAGAACTAAAAAACAGAGGCAATTCAATTCAATTGTTTGCTTCAAAAAGTTCAATTGAAAATTCAGTTGAAATCGGTTCTCCAAAAATTTCTTTTAACAGAATCCACAATTTTCTTTCAATGTATAATTGTATAACAAAAAAAAATCTTGTTTCAGGAGAAATAATTCATTCAAATTATCCTTTAACAGCTTTTCCTTTTCTGGATTCAAAATCATTAATTTATTCAGAGCATAACTGGTATAACCTTCCTGAAGCAAAATTCCATAAAACTTTTTTTACTCCGGCATTTAGCTTTTTTCAAAAAAAAGTTTACCAAAAAGCTGACAGAATTATTGCTTTAAGCTCTGAAATGCAAGAAATAATCCAAAAAAAAGTTCCTGAAAGAAAAGAAAAAGTAGTTTTTATTCCAAATTTTGTTAATTCAGAAATTGTTGTTCCGTTAAAAAAAACTGAAAACCAAATTTTGTTTGTAGGGCGTTTAGATAAAGAAAAAAGATTGGATTTACTGATTGAAGTTTTAGGCGAATTAAAAAACAAATTTGATTTTGAATTAAATGTAATTGGTTCAGGCCCTGAAAGAAAAAAACTTGAATTACAGTCAAAAAAAGCAGGAATTAAATGCGAATTCTTTGGTTTTGTCCCTCATGATGAACTTTCTCACTTTTTTTCTTCTGCTTCAATTTTTGTTTTGCCTTCTTTATTTGAAGTAATGCCTGTAGTAGTGCTGGAAGCAATGAGTTCTGGTTGTGCGGTTATAGCTTCAAATGCTTTTGGGGTAAATGACCAGATTGGTTCAGGAGAAGGATTAATTTTTGAAAAAGAAAACAAACAAGAATTAAAAGAAAAATTAATTCAGGCTCTTTCTTCTTTTCAATTATGCAGTTCTCTTGGAAAAAAAGCAAGAGAAAAAGTATTAAAAGAATTTGACGTTAAAGTTATTGCAGAAAAAACTGAATCATTATATAAAGAAGTTTTAGAGGAAAGAAATTATGTCTGAAGAACTATCAAATGAAGTTTTAGAAATTTTGGTTTGCACTAAATGCAGTTCAGAATTAAATTATTTTAAAGACAAAAACAAGTTAGTCTGCAAAAAATGCAATAAAGAATTTAAAGTAGAAAACGGCATTCCAAACATGGTAAGCGATTAAATAAAACATTTTTTTGTTTTAGTTTTATTAGAATTTCTTTTAGTTTATTTTTGTTAGTGTTTCTCTTGCTAACTAATCTTTTTTGCAGTATCATAAGATTTTTAAGCATTACTTTGCATTGCATTGTATTGCATGGAAAATGTTTGTTTAAGACTGGATTCTGCTTTATCAAAGCAGATTGAAAAAGACATGAAAGAATTCAGGTATTCAACTAAAACTGAATTTATCAGGGAAGCAATCAGAAGCAAGCTTAAAGAATTAGAAGAAGAAAGAAAGAGAAATGAAGGCTGGAAGGCTTTGGTTGCTGCAAGAGGTATTTTCAAGGGAAAAGGAAAAGCTAAAACTGATGAAGAATGGCATAAACTCAGAATAGAAGCAGGAGAAAAATTCATGAAAGAACTTGAGGTAAGATTCAGTAAAAAATAATGTCTTCTGGTTTCATAACTTGAAATATATCTTTTAAAACTTCAAAATGTTTGTCTCTTGTAACCATTACTGCTTTATTATCTCTTGCAAGAATTGAATGCAAAATATCTGCTGAATGAGTTTGATCTTTTTTTAATGCTAATTCTTTTGATTCTAATCTTTGTTCAGCAGATATACTAACAAAAATAATAAAATCTTTGAAAGAAGAAAAAACTTGTTTTATTCTTTCATCAGAATAATGATTTTTTAATTCATGAATAGTTATTTCCGAATACAAAACTTTCCATTTATTTTTTTCGCATTTTTTCAATAACTGGAAAGCAAATTCTCCTAAAGGTTTTATATTGTCTTTTTTGTCCTCAAAATAATCTTTCCAGATTGAAGTATCCAAATAAAATTTCTTCATAAGAAAAGCAAAATTAAAGTTAATAAAAAAGATTAGTTTCGTTGATTGACTTAAATTTACAAGCAGGCTTTAATTAATCCTTTAAAGCAAGGGCTAGGATTTAACGGTCTTGAAGTAAACTCTGGATGATATTGTGTTCCAAAAAAGAATTTGTGTTTAGGCAATTCAATTATCTGCATTATGTTAACTTTTGGCGCTTTACCTGAAAAAACCAGTCCCTTACTTTCAAATTCTTTAATATAATCCGGATTGCATTCATATCTATGTCTGAATCTTTCCCTGACTTTTTCTTTTCCATATAATTCAAATGCAATAGAATTCTTTTTGACTTCAATATCAAATCCGCCTAATCTGTTGTTTCCCCCGAGTCCTTCAATTTTTCTTTGATCAGGCAATAAGCATACAACCGGAAACTCTGTTTTAGAATCAATTTCACTTGTTGAAGCATTTTTTTTACCTAAAACATTTCTTGCAAATTCAACTAAAGCCATTTGCAGTCCATAACAGATTCCCAAAAAAGGAATATTTTTTTCTCTGCAGTATTTAATGCATTCAACTTTTCCTTCTGCTCCTCTTTTTCCATAGCCTCCTGGAACAATTAAACCATTAACCCCTTTCATTACTTCAGAAACCTTTTTTTTGGCTGTTTCAATTTCAGTTGCTTCAATCCATTTCACTTCAATTTTCACATTAAATTCTGCTTCACAATGTTCTAATGCTTTGATTATACTAATATAAGAATCTTTTAGTCCAGTGTATTTTCCTGCAATCCCAATAAGAATTTTTTTCTTTGGATTAACTACAGTCATTTTTTCAGTCCATTTCTCCAGACTTTTATTGTTAACCAATTTTTTTTCATCTATTTTTAGTGTTTCAAAAACAGCTTTATCTAATCCTTGTTCTTTCAGCATCAAAGGAATCCTGTAAAATTCTTTTGAATCATGTAATCCAATTACCCTGTTTAAAGGAACATTAGAAAACACACTGATTTTTTCTCTTATAGTATCATGCACTGGATTTTCGCTTCTGCAGATAACAATATCAGGCATTAAACCCATTTCAATCATTTTTTTTATTCCTAGTTGTGCTGCCTTACTTTTTTGTTCTCCCAAGGTTTTTGGCTCAAAAATATAAGTTAAATTAATAAAACAAACATTGTCTTCTCCTTCTTCATATCTTAACTGTCTTGCGGCTTCCAGCAAATACATGTTTTCATAGTCTCCAACTGTTCCACCAATTTCAATCAAAATAACTTCTGCTTTTGAATCAACAGCTAACTTTCTGAAATATTTTTTTGTTTCTCCTGTTACATGAGGAATAAATTGTACATCTCTTCCCAAATATTTTCCTGCTCTTTCTTTTTCAAGTATTTCAGTTAAAATTTTTCCTGTAGTCAGATAATTTTCTTTAGTTAAATTCCCGTCAATAAATCTTTCATATGAACCTAAATCCATGTCTGTTTCTGTTCCGTCATCCAAAACAAATACTTCTCCGTGCCTAAAAGGATTTAATGTTCCTGCATCAACATTATAATATGCTTCTGCTTTCATAGGAGAAACTTTTAATCCTCTTTCTTCTAACAGTTTTGCAATAGAGCTGGTTACAGTTCCTTTTCCTATTCCACTAATAACTGAACCAGTAATAAAAACATATTTGTATTTCCCTTTTTGATATCCTTCAGGAACAGGGCTGAAAAACTCTGAGTCAACAGACTTTTTTCCTAATTCGCTTAACTGTTTTTCTCCCATTTTCTTTCCCCCAATTTTAACCTAAATATTAACTGAACTAATATATTTAAACATGTCTGAACACAATTGATTTTGACAGAACTCTTTACCCAAAATTCAACTAATTTTTATTTATTGTTGTTCAAATTTATTATGTTATTGTCGTAGTTTAGAGATGCTTTATCGAGCACAAGCGAAGATAATGCTCGCATGCCAGCTGGGCGTGACAGCTGGGGCCGTAGTCTAGTTTGGTAGGATTCAGCGTTCGGGAACCGCCCTTTTCTTTTGAAAAGAAAAGTGCAGGTTGCCCAAAAGAAAGGTTTTCGTGAAACGAAAACAAGCAGGGCTTTATGCCGTGCTTCGTGGCAACCAGGTGAAACCGGTTCGAGTAACGCTGCGGCTTGAGTTCAAATCTCAACGGCCCCATAAGAAAATTGCAGGACTGAGCAAAGCGAATGTCGTGCTTCGTTCCAACCGCACGAAAGCGGTTAGTTCAAATCTCAACGGCCCCATAAGAAAATTGCAGGACTGAGCAAAGCGAATGTCGTGCTTCGTTCCAACCGCACGAAAGCGGTTAGTTCAAATCTCAACGGCCCCAATAAATCCAATTGTTTGCTTTTTTTGTTTGAAAAGCATAAAAGAATGATATAAATATCTGTTTGATTTTACATAATGTATGAAAGAAAAAAACATTATCCAAAAAATAAAAAATTTTTTTTCCAAAAACAAAACTGAAAGAGAAGTCAACGAAAAAATAGCTGAATTAAGCATGGAAAAAGAAGACAGGCAAATTGCAGAACAAATGCTGAATTCAGACAAAAAAACAAAAAAAAGTTTTTTTCAGAAAAAATAATTCAATTAAACCCTTCAATTTCTTTCATTTTCCCAAAAAAATAAGTTTTGTCTGCTACAAGCCATAACTCAAATTCACTTAAGTCTTGATGCAAAAAAGGACTCAAAAGTTTTCCTTTCAATAAGTCTTGTCCTTCTAAAGTTGAATTAAATGAAGGCAGTACAATCAAAGTTTTTTTCTCGTATTTTCCTTTTACAAAGCACTTGAATTTTTCGTGTTTAATTCCTTCAGTTAAAGTTATTGCAGGATGTTCATGGCCTATTACAATTGTTTTAGCTGAATTAAATTCCTTGCTTTCAGGGATTCTGTCTCCATGCAAAAACAAGATTTTTTGTTTTTCAAGAAAAAAAGATTCTTTTATTTCTAAGTTTTTCCAGCCGGCTATTGGCTCTAAAATTTTGTCGTGATTTCCTTTAATCAAAATTATTTCCTCTGAATTAAAACTAAAGTAAGCCAGCATTCTGCTTACTTCACTCCATTCCTGTTCAGAAATAACTCCAAACTCGTGTTTTAAGTCTCCTAAAACAATTATTTTTTTTATTCTGCCTGCTTCAGAAAAAATTTTGTTTAATCTTTTAATTGAATCATCAAAATTAAATTTAGGCATTAAAGTTCCTTGTTTGATTAAAGCCTCTTCATAGCCTAAATGCAGGTCAGTTAAAACCAGAATTTTTTCTTTTGGAAAAAATAATGACAAACCAATTATTTCTGCATTAGAAAGAATGCTTTTTTCTTTTGGTTTCATTTTACCACAATTATTTTTTGTTTTGATTAAATCATTTTTTGAATTATTTTTTTATTTTCTTTCTTTTATTTTTTATTTTTTCTTATTTTTTTCTTTTTGGATACAACTTTTTTTAAAAGTTGTTTTTTGTTCAACCTTTTGTTTTGATAAATCTTTTTCTAAAAGATTTAAAGGTTGTTTCATTTTGTTTTTATTCTTTCCTGAATCTGTGCATGAAGCCTTTTAATGAATTCAATTTTGTCTTCCATTTTCATTACATCCATTCTTCCCTGTAAAAACAGATTAAATGCAAAAGGGGAAGGAATATCAGAAAAAACAATTTTTGTTTCAATTAATCCTTGTTCAATTCCCTGCAAAACTTTTTCTGCATTATGAATATCCATTAAATCCTCTAAAACTTCTCTTCGAGCTTCATTTAAAATAGGGAAATTTTCATCAATTCTTTTCACTGCAGAAATCAATAATCTGGAAGCCATCTGTTGTTTTCCAGCTGTTTTAGTTCTTCCTTTATAATTACGTAAAATCATTAAGCTTCTAACAGCACAATGCCTGAATCTTCTGTTTAAAACTTCAGTTCTTTCAATAGCAAAAACACAAATTTTTCTTAATTCATTTGAAGTAACTAATTTTAGCATTTTTTCCAATGGAAGCTTTGTATTAGCAGTTAAAACAAAACCATTATCAGTAACTGTAAGTTCAACATCTTTATGGATTAATTTGCTTAAAGCAAAAGCATAAGCCCTGCTTAAAGCATCATTAACTCTTCTGCCATACAAAGAATGAAAAATTACATGCCTTGTCTGTCCTTCAGAAAAAACTTCAATCAAAATTTTTTTTATATGAGGCAATTCCAAAAACAAAAACTGTTCATTAAAATAATTATAGATTGCCTCAACAGCATTATCTTCTACATAAAGATATGTTTTGATAAATTCCTGAATCTCTTTTTTGCTTTTTTTTGCTTTAAATTTTTGTTCCATTAATTTCCTGAATTTTTGTATTTCTAATGCCAAATCAAAACTTAAGGGAAGCATTTCACTAAACCATGCCGGAACAGTCGGAGGCCTTTGATAAGCAGTTATTACTTGTGCAGTCATTCCAGAAGCAAACCTAAATTCATAGCTTTGTCCTCCTAACACAAACACATCTCCTTTTTTTAATCTTTCAAGAAAGCCTTCATCAATGCTCCCAATTTTGTGTTCTTTTATTTTCACTGTAATTCTTGCTTCATCTGGAATTGTTCCAATGTTTGTCATATAAATTATTCTGGCCATTTTACCTCTTTTTCCAATCATTCCTGTTTCTTTGTCAAACCAGATTTTAGCATAAACATGCCTTGATTCCAATGAAACAAATTCTCCTGAAAGATAATCAATTATTTCAAAAAACTGGCTTCTTTTTAATGAGGAATAAGGATATGCCTGAGTGATTAACTCATATACTCCTTCTATTTTCTGGCTTTCTTCTATTGCAATGCCATAAATCTGTTGTGCCAGTACATCCAAGGCATTCATTGGAATTTGAATCCTGTCAATCTTGTTTTCTAATGCATTTTTCAGCAAAACACTGCATTCAATTAAGTCATCCCTGTCTAAAACAATTATTCTTCCTTTGATTTCATCATACAGTTTATGCCCTGAACGGCCAACTCTTTGCAAGGCTCTTGCAACACTTTTTGGACTGCCTAACAACACAACTAAATCAATAAAACCAATATCGATTCCTAATTCCAATGAAGTTGAACTAACCACTACTTTTAATTCTCCTTTTTTCAGTCTTTCCTCTGTATTAAGTCTGTGTTCTCTTGACAAAGAAGAATGATGTGCACCAATATTTGCACCATATTTTTCAGGAAACTTGTCTTTTAAATAATGAACAACTCTTTCTGTTGCACTTCGAGTATTAGTAAAAATCAAAGTAGTTTTATGCTCTTGAATTAGTTTGTCCAGCAATTCATATAATTTTCTGTGAATTTCTTCCTGCGATACATCAACCAAATTTGGAAGAGGAGACAAAACTTTTAGATTTAATTTTTTTTCCAGTTTTGCTTCAATTACCTTGCATTTTCTTGTTTTTCCTTTTTCTAATCCGACCAAAAACTTTGCTATTTCTTCTATTGGTGCAATAGTTGCACTTAAGCCAATTCTGGTTATTTCAGGAGAAATTCTTTGAAGTCTTTCCATTGAAATTGCTAAATGGCTTCCTCTTTTATTGTTTGCTAATGCATGAATTTCATCTATTACCAGCCATTTTGCTTCTCTTAATTTTTCTTTGAATTTTGGGGCATTCAAAATTATTGCTAATGATTCAGGAGTAGTAATCAGAATATGTGGAGCTAAACGCAGCATTTTTGATTTCTCTGAAGCAGTTGTGTCTCCTGTTCTGACTCCGACACGGATTCCCAGTTTATTTTCTTTTGATGAAACTTTTCCTAAAAGTTTCTTTTCTTTCTTTTTCCCTTTATTTTGTTCTTCAAGTTTTAGCTGTATTTCTCTTAAAGGTTCAATCAAGTTCCTTCTGATATCATTATTCAATGCTTTTAACGGAGAAATATATACTGCATAAACTTTGTTTTCAAGTTTTTCCTGTTCTGACAAAAAAATTAATTCATTGAGTATTGCAGTAAACGCAGACAAAGTTTTTCCGCTTCCGGTTACTGCACTGATTAAAGTGTTTTCTTTGTTGTGGATGTTAGGTATTGCGTACTTTTGCGGTTCAGTAAAGCTTCCAAACTTTTCTTTAAACCAGTCTCTAAGCAAGGGATGAAGCATCCCATAAATTTCTTTATCTGAATATTTTTCTTTTTGGAAAGAAATCATTTAAATCACGTTATTAAATAGCAAAGTAAAACTGTGAATAATTAGGCTTGCCTTAATTAATTTTGATTAAAAAGAATTAAATTATTATTGAATTAGTTTTTGCTTAGCAAAAACCGTTTTTGATTAAACTTTTTTTGAAAAAGTTTAAACCAATTTGACTTGTTTGTCTAATTCAAATAGTTCTGAAACTGACTGGGAAGTGTGAATGTTTTGGATTGCTTTTGCAAGCAATTCTGCAATAGAAAAAGTTTTTATTTTCCTGCATTTAAGTGCTTTGCCGTTTAATGGAACTGAATCTGATACAATTACTTCTTTGATTGAAGACTTTTCAATTTTTTCAATTGCTTTTCCTGATAAAACTGCATGAGAAGCATATGCTCTAACAGATAATACCCCTAATTTTTTCAGTTCTGTTGCTGCTGCAGTCATTGTTCCTGCAGTATCAATTATATCATCAACCATAATACAGTTTTTTCCATTAACTTTTCCAATAATATTCATTACTTCTGATTTGTTTGGCTCGCTTCTTTGCTTGTCCACTACAGCCAGTTTTGCTCCAAGCATTTTGCTTAAATCTCTTGCTCTTCTGATTCCCCCAATATCCGGAGAAACAATGCATAAATCCTGAATTTTTTGTCCTCTGATATGGTCTCCAATCAATAATTTAGCGCTTAAATTATCTAATTGAATATTAAAAAAACCCTGTATTTGAGCTGCATGCAAATCAACAGCTAAAACTCTGTTTGCGCCTGCAACAGTAATTAAATCTGCAACTAATTTTGCGCTTATTGGAGTTCTAGGAGAACTTTTTCTGTCCTGCCTTGCATAGCCGTAATAAGGCATTACTGCTGTAACTCTTTTAGCTGAAGCTCTTTTAGCTGCATCCAAAAATAATAATAATTCCATTAAAGTTTCATTTGTTGGCTGACAGGTTGGCTGAATAAAAAATATGTCGTGTCCTCTGACTGACTCATTTATTGCTAAATATGTTTCTCCGTCGCTAAATCTTGAAATGCTTATTTTCCCTAAAGTTTTTCCTAAAAAAGCAGCAATGTCTTCAGATAATTTAGGGTTTGATGTACCAGAAAAAACCTTTAATTCAAACTCTTTTTCTTTCATTGAATCACTGGAGAGACTCACATATAGTTTTTAGTCAAAAACATTTTTAAACAAATTTAGTTTGGATTCCTTAGCCTTTTTTTTCCTAAAAGCTGTACCAGAAAAATTTATGCTTTAGTAAAAGAAATCACTATTCCTTTATCTGTTTTTTTTACTTTTTCCACTTTAACTGGCTGTTTTTGAACTGGATTATGATGCATTGGTTTTGACTGAACTTTTCTTAAATTCTGGTTGTTCATTTCAGGTTTCATGTATAACAATAAGTTGTCTTTCTTTAAATAGTTTTTGTATTTCTATATTATAAACTTTGCCAAAGTTTAATCAAATTGGGGGTGTGCTGATGGGAACAGTTGGAAAAGAAATTGTCGGAATAGATGTAAAAAAATTAATTGAAAAATTAAATCAGGCTTTAGCAGATGAATGGCTTGCTTATTATCAATATTGGGTTGGAGCAAAAGTAATCAAAGGAATAAATAAGGATGCAGTAATAGCTGAATTAATCCAGCATTCAGCAGACGAATTAAGGCACGCAGGAATGCTTGCAGACAGAATAATTCAGTTAGCCGGGACACCTTTACTTGACCCAAAAGAATGGACAGAAAAATCAGGTTGCGGTTATTCTGCCCCAAAAGACCCTGCTGTATTAAAAATTTTAATTCAAAACATTAAAGGCGAGCAATGCGCAATAAAAGCATACAAAAAATTAATGGATTTCACTAAAGACAAAGACGAAATAACTTATCAAATGGCTTTTGAAATAATGAGAGATGAAGTTGAACACGAAGAAGACTTACAAGCACTAGAAGAAGACTTGAAAATTAAATAAACTTTTAGGAAAAAAAGGGGGATTTTATGAAAATTGATTTTGTTAAAGCAAGACAAGTATTTGATTCAAGAGGAAATCCAACAGTTGAAGCAGAAGTAAAAGCAGGAAAAATAACTGAAAGAGCAATAGTTGCTTCAGGCGCTTCAACCGGAAGCAATGAAGCAATTGAATTAAGAGACAAAGAAAAAGCATTCAAAGGAAGAGGAGTTCTAAAAGCAGTTGAAAACATCAATAAAAAAATTTCCCCTAAACTAAAAGGAATGGATGTAACACAACAAAAAGAAATAGATAAAGCAATGATTGAATTAGACGGAACAGAAAACAAATCAGTTTTAGGCGCAAATGCAGTTGCTTCAGTCAGCATGGCTGTAGCAAAAGCAGGAGCAAAAGTTCAGGAAGTTCCATTATATGAATATCTTGGACAGCTTGCCGAAAACAAAAAATTTTGTCTTCCAATTCCTCAAATGAATGTATTAAACGGAGGAAAACACGCTGGACTAGAACACGATATTCAGGAAAGAATGATTTATCCTTTTGGAGCAAAATCATTTTTTGAAGCAATGCAAATGAGTACTGAAATTTATCATTCATTAAAAGCTTTAATGAAAAAAAAGTTTGGTTATTCAGCCGGATTAATCGGGGATGAAGGCGGTTTTGTTTCTTCAGAAAAAGATGAAGAAAAAAAGCTTGAATTGATTTTAAATGCAGTAGAAGAAACAGGTTATTCAGGAAAAGTTGAATTAGCAATAGACCCTGCTTCAACTGAATTCTACAAAAACGGAAAATACTTTTTAGGAAACAAAATTTTTAGTGCAGGAGAATTAGTTGACTTTTATTCAGAGCTAGCAGAAAAATTTAATATTTATTCAATTGAAGACGGAATGGCTGAAGAAGACTGGAAAGGCTGGAATGAATTAAATGAAGCGCTTGGAAACAAATATCAAATAGTCGGAGATGACCTGCTTGTAACCAACATTAAGTTCATTGAAAGGGCAATAAAAGAAAATTCATGCAATTCCTTATTATTAAAAGTCAATCAAATTGGCTCTGTATCTGAATCCATTGACTCTGCTTTGCTTGCATTCAAAAACAGCTGGACAGTAGTTGTTTCTCATAGAAGTGGAGAAACAGAAGATAGTTTTATTGCTGACTTGGTTGTTGGTTTAGGAACAGGCCAAAGCAAGTTTGGCGCTCCAGCCAGAAGCGACAGAAACGCAAAATACAATCAATTATTGAGAATTGAAGATTCAATGAAAAACTCAGTTTATGGAAAAAGATAATCAGAAATCTGAATCATATTCTGATTCAAAGTCCCGGTCAAGCCTGTCAAATTCTGCTTCAGGATAAGAAAAAAATTCTTCTTCTTTTTCTTCTTCTGCTTCTAATTCAAAAAACGGGATTTTACCGTTTTTTCTTTTAATAATAACTGGCTTTTCTTTTTTTTCTTCTTTAATTGATTTTTCTTTGATTTCATTTTCTGTTTTTTCAGCTTTCTTTTCTTTTTTTTCAGATTTACTGGTCTTTTTTTCAACTTTTTTAGTTTTCTTAGCTGTATCATTAGTTTTCTTTTTAGTTTCTTTTTTCTTGGTTTTTTTTTCTTTTTTCACAGTTTTAACCTTCTTTTTAGATTTAATTTTTTCCTTAATTAGTTTCTTTTTTTTCAATGTTTTCTTTTTAACTTTAGGCATGGCTTTTTTATTTACCTTTTTTTTAGATTTTTCTATTTTCTTTTTTGCCATTCTTTCACCGTTGTGTTATATTTTTTCAGAAAAAATATTTAAAGCTATGTTTAATTAAGCTGAATTAAAGGTTTTTTTAGCCAAAAAAACAATAAAACAAACTGAATATATAGAATAAAACAAACACAATATAAAGATTTCACTATATAACTATATTGGGGGAATTTATATGCCTGTCGGAATTGTAAAACAAACTGTTGTATTGAACGAAAGAATGGAAGGACTAGACAAAAAACTTAGAGAGTTAGCAAACGAACAAATTAACCTTAATGTAAGATTAAGCAATTTAGAGAATGGTAAAAAGTATTAGAAGTTTGTCCAAAACTTTTTATCTCTTCTTTTTTCTTCTATTTCTTTTTGTATTTCTTCTTTAGATAATTTTTCTCTTTTTTTGCCTGTAGGAACCCTTTTTGCGTCTTCTTCTTCAGTGCAGTCTTCACATAAACCGCCTCTTAATTCATCTCTTTTATCACATTTTCTACATTTACCCATCATTTCAATCAGTATAAACTTAGATGCAAAGGGCTTAAATAAGTTTTTTATTTTCATCTTTTTTTAATTAAAGTTTTTTTATTCACTTTTCATGAGTTTTTTCATGTGATTAACTCTTTTTTGAATTAATTCTTTTGTTCCAATGTCTTTTCTGAAAAACACTTTGCCTTGCACTAAATTAACTGCGTTTTGAGCTTTTTTTTCTGCTTCAGTTAATGAGTTTCCTATTCCGACAAAAGCCATTGCCCTTGACCCAGTCATTAAATAATTCCCATTTTTTTCATCTATTGCGCCAAAAAAATGTTTTGCTTCTTTTGAGGGTTTGAATTCAATAAACTGGTTTTTTACTGAAGCAATTGGATAGCCTTCCGGCACAACATATTTGCATACAGTTGCCTTTGATTCAAACTCTAATTTAATTTTATTTAATGTTCCATTAATTACTGCTAAACAGACTTCAACAAAATCGTTTTTTAGTATTAGAAGAACATTCATTACTTCAGGGTCTCCAAACCTTGCATTAAATTCAATTACTTTTACTCCGTTTTTTGTTAAAATAAATCCTCCATAAAGAATTCCTGTGAATTCAATTCCTGTTTCTTTTTTTAAAGCTAAAACAGTTTTTTCGATTATTTTATGCGCTTCTTCAACATGTTTTTTTTCAAGAAATGGAAGCAAATGATTTTCACAGGAATAAGAACCCATTCCTCCAGTGTTTGGACCTAAATCGTTTTCAAAAGCCCTTTTATGGTCCTGCACTGGAATTGAATCTAATACAGTTTTTCCGTCACAAAAACTTTGAAGAGAAAATTCTTCTCCTTCAAGTTTTTCTTCTATTACAACTTTTCCTTTTTCCAGTATTTTGTCTGCATAACTTAATCCTTGTTCAATTGAATCAAAATGGTCTCCTTGAACATGAACTCCTTTTCCTCCGGTTAAACCATCCGGCTTAACCACAATTTTTTCTAAAGATTTTGCGTATTCCTGCATGCCTTTTTTTTCTGAAAACACTTTGAATTTTGGCAAACCATCAATTTTGTATTTTTGCATTAATTCTCTTGCAAAGCTTTTGCTTGATTCAATTCTTGCAACCTCTTTTTTCGGGCCAAAAGATTTTATTCCTGCTTTTTCTAATTCGTTTACTAATCCTTCTGCTAAAGGGTCATCTGGTGCAACAAAAGCAAAATCAGGCTGGATTTTTTTTGCATAATCAACTATAAAAGGAAAATCCATTACAGGATGAGCAATTAATTCTTTTGCTTTCTTTTTAACACCTGGATTTAATGAAGGCATTACTGCAAATAACTCTGGTTTGCTTGCACTTCTTATAATTGCTTCTGCAATGCAGTCAGTTCTTGCCGTACTTCCAATCAACAATATTTTCATTTTAAATTCCTTCTATAAATCAAATAAGAACAAATTAATTAAATTACTTAAGGTTGTGTCTTGTTCTTGCAGAAATTCTTCTTGCAATCCTTTTCTTTTTCTTTGCTTTTCTTGTATCAACTCTAATTTTTCTTTTTAGTTTTGTTTCCCATTCTTCGTAAGGCCAAGACATTTTTTTGCCAATTCCCATTTTAATTAATTGACTAAATCGTTTATCTGATGTGTCCCACCCGCGAATCGTTCTAATTGAAGGAAAAGTTCTTTTAACTCTTTGTCTAAAATGGTTTTCTAAAAATAATGCCAGTCCTTTACCTCCAAATATTTCTTCTCCTCTAGGAACTGACTCAAAGGGGTACAAATTCTCTAAAGTTAAAGTGTTATTTGCACGACTAAAATTTCCTTTAATATAACCAATTTCTTTTCCAAAAGGATTTGTTCCAAATTTTTGTTCAAATTTTTTTATTGCCTTTCTTATTTCTTGGGTGGAAATAAAATTTTTCCCAATTGTTCCTTGAGACATTAAAAAAGTTGCATAAACAACCCCTATTGGATCAACTTTGTATTGAATCCAAATTCCTGGAACTACTTTTTTTTCCATTTTAATCTATCCAAACAATGTTTTCTGTTTTTTTTCTAATCCCTTTATTTCTGCATGAGGATTGCTTATTTCATAATCCAGTTTACAGTATTCCAAACCATATTTTTCAAGTAATTCGCTTGTAGGTTTTCCAATTGATGGAGCACATAAAATGCCTCTTGTTTTTCTTCCTTTAATTGATTCAACCTGATGCATGTAACTATGCAACTGCCTAACAGAATTCAAGTCAGCTCTTCTTCTTTTAACTTCAATTACCACTAAGTTCTTGTCTTTATCTTCAGCCATAATATCTATTGTTCCTTTTCTCAGCATTTGTTCTTTATTTAACGGAATCAAACCTTTTTCTAATACACTTAAATCCTGCATTAATAAATCGCTTAACTCTCTTTCCGAACCAAATAATCTTAATTCTTTTTCTCCTTCAACGTCAAATGATTCAGCAAAATCAATTGAATAAAAATAGATATCAATTTTTTCTTTTGGTTTTCTTTTTGAAGCAGAAATAACTAAAGCATTTTTTTCTGAATCCAATACAACTGATGCCTGTGCGTTCATCATATAATTAATCGGTCTTAACTTTGTGTTTTGATGGATTGCAAAGCTTTTATCGCCTTTAACTAAAAGCATTCTTTTTCCTTTCGGAAGCTTGCTTCCTGCTCTGCCCTGATACTGTACAAAGCATTCTCCTATTACAATCAGCATTTTGCCTGAATCAATTCCTGTTTTAATTTTTTCTTGAGCATCGCTTAAATGGAAAGCCATGCAGATAAAGAGAAAGAAAAACAATAAAAAATGAATTAAATTTCAGTGATTTTTTTCGGCGCATTAGACAGTTTTTTGAATCCTTTTTTTGTAATTAAGTAATCGTCTTCAATTCTAATGCCTCCAAAACCTTTCTTGTAATAGCCTGGCTCAATAGTCAAAACCGTGTTTTCTTCCAGCAAGTTTTTTTCTCCAAAATTCTTTTTCGGAAAATCATGTGTTTCTAAACCCAAACCATGACCAATATCATGCATTAATTTTTGCCCAAGTTCTTTTTGAATGAATTCATCTGCTGATTTAAATGCAAGAGAATAATCTTTTTTTTCTCCTAGTTCATTTTCAGCCAGTTTTTTTGCTTCAGCAACTTTTTCATATAATTCACTGAATTTTTTTGGAGTTTTGCCTGAAAAAAACATTCGAGTTAAATCAGAGCAATAACCTTTGAATTTTACTCCAAAGTCTATGAGGATTAATTCAGTTTTCTTTATTTTTTTGTTTGAAGTGTTGTGGTGAGGTACACTGGAATTTGTTCCTGAAGCAACAATTAAAGGAAATGCTAATTCTTCTGCTCCAAACTTTTTTGCCTGAAACTCTAATTCAGAAGCAAGTTCTAGCTCTGTCATTCCAACTCTGAAAAAAGATTTTATTTTAGAAAAAGTTTTTTCTGTTATTTCACAGGCTTTTTTTATTCTGTTAATTTCTTCTTTTGTTTTAGTGCTTCTGATTTCATTTATTTCTTTTGATGCATCAACAAACTTTTTTCCTTTCAAAACTTTATTTAATTTTTTTAGGCTGTTAACAGGCATTGCATCCAGATTTAATCCAATTAATTTTCCTTTGGCTTCTTTTTTCAGAATTGAAATAAACTGCTTTGAGTTTTTGGCTGTTTTAACTAAATAGTTTTTTGATTGAGGGATTCCTGCGCCTTCTAAAGCTGAAGTAATAATTAAAGGCTTTATTCCTTTTCTTAAAATCAAGAAATTGTTTTCGTATTTTTCTCTTGATAATCCAGTAAAATAATAAAAATTTGGGTCAGAGTAATTGCTGTAATTTCTGATTATAATTGACTGTACTTTTGTTTTAAGAAAAAGCTGTTTTATTTTGTTTTTCATCTGAATCCATTTATTTTCTTTTTACCATTGGAAGCCCTGTTTTCTGGTTTTCGATTACAGTAAATTCTTCAGGTAAATCAATTGATTCTTCTTCTTTTTTAGAGAAAAAATATAATTTGCCTCTTGAATGCAAATGATAAGTTATTCCCCTGCTGTTTTTATGGCTGTACCCCATGATTCTCACCAATAGAAGTAATGCTAGAGCTTTTTTTAAAGGTTTCTTTGGTTTTTTTTAAAGGCAATGAATACATTAAAAGAAAAATTTAAGCAGTTAATTCTGAAAAACCAAAACAAAAATATTGGAGTATTGCATCACACTGATTCAGATGGAATTTGCGCCGGAGTTATTACTGCAAAAGCATTAGAAAGAATTAATGGAAAGCTTCCAATGCTTTTTCATCAGAACCCAGGACAAATTACTTTACAGGAAAAAACTGTTGAAAAACTTAAAAGAAAAAAAATTGATTTTCTTATTTCAGTTGATTTAAGCCTTGACCAGAATCCTGAACCAGTTTTTGAATTAGAAGAGTTTTCTGAAATTCTCATATTAGACCATCATAAAAAATATAATAATTTGAATTCAAAAAAAACTTTAATGATTAAAAGCGAGGACTTAACAGGAGAAGAAGGAAGCAAATATCCTGCATCAAAACTTTGCTTTGACTTGTTTTCTGATTTAACTGAATTAAATGACTTGGATTGGGTTGCAGCAATTGGTTTAACAGGAGACAATGCTTATTCTGAATGGAAAGATTTTGTTGACTCAGTTTTAGACAAGTATGACCCTAACAGAAAAAGACTGGAAAAAAACATTTTAGTTAAAGTGACTGAATTAATTGACTCAATTGAAGTAATTGACTCACATAAAATAACTGATTTAGTTAATGTTTTTTTGACTGCAAAAAAACCACAGAATTTAATGAAACAAGATTTACTGAATGATTTAGAGGAATTAGAAAATGAATTAAATAAATGGATTGAATTATTTAAAGAAAACAAAGAAGTTTTTCCTGAAAAAGAATTAGTGTATTTTGAAATCAAACCAGAGCATTCAATCAAATCAGTTTTAATTAACAGGCTTTCAGAAACAATTCCAAATAAAACTCTTGTAATAGTTCAGGACTTTGAAGGAGAACATGTTTATTTTAGTGCAAGAAGACAGGACTTTAAAGTCAAAGTAAATGATTTACTGGAAAAATGCGTTAAAGGCTTTCCTGATTCAGGTGCAGGAGGACATATTCCTGCTGCAGCCGGAAAAATCCCAAGAGAATACTTAAAAGAGTTCAAGAAAAAATTAATTGAAAACTGTGAGAAAGGAAAATAAACGTTTCGCCGTCGCGGTTTCGCCCGCGAGAGACGAGGCACTGCATAAAGCTGGACTGCAATAGAAATAATAAAAATTAACAAAAAATTTAATTAAAAAATAAGTAAAAGAAAAATCAGAAAAGAAATTATGTCATTCCTTTCATTTCTGCGTTGATTTGAGTTACTTTAGTTATTTTTTCCTGTAAGGACTGCATTTCAGATTTTAATTTAGTTTTTTTTGTATTTAAATGAGATTCTCTTTCAACTAACTTAGAGATTTTATCTCTTAACTGGTTTTCTTCGTTTTGAGTGTCATTAAAATCCAATGCCAATAAATACAAATCTCTTTCCATGCCTTTTTTTTGTCCCTGCAATGCACCTAACTGTTGTTCTATTTCTTTCAAAGCTGAAGACAAAAATTCCGCACTAGTTTTCGCTGGAGCAGTTTTTTTAACTGTTCTTTTTTTTGCTGTGGTTTTTTTTACTGTCTTCTTTTTTGAGGTTTTTTTTACTTTCTTTTTTGGCATTGGTTCACCCCTAATTTATTTTTTTGACTGATAAAATATATTTATTCTCTTTTATAAAGCTTTCTTTTTTTAGTCAGATTTTGCTCATTTTTTCCTTTATTTGCCTTTTTCCTTCGTTAAAAGCTTTCTCGCTTATTACCCCTAATTCAAAGGATTTTTGAAGCAAATCAAGTTTTCTTTCTAAACTCATTTTTTCTTTTTGTTTTTCCAGTTCATGCACTTTCTGTTTTTGTTCTTTAATTG
>Ga0210057_1000239_pt1 | contig 94807 bp, 88 predicted proteins | sample CryGeyCG2114_010_2_FD_183968 | JGI IMG/M metagenome (GOLD analysis project Ga0210057, IMG submission 183968) | Groundwater microbial communities from aquifer - Crystal Geyser CG10_big_fil_rev_8/21/14_0.10 (SPAdes) (version 2) | ecosystem: Environmental > Aquatic > Deep subsurface > Groundwater ... | reverse complement strand
CAGCAGACAATCGCTTGATCTGTCGTACAAGCAGTATGGCGACCAGTCTTTGGGTAGACCGGTTACCCAGGGGGAGCGCGACATTCTCGCACGGCACTTCATCGCCAGCTTCGACGGCGAGCTTGATACAGGTATCTATCGCAACACACTCATGTTCTTCCCTTCCGCCTTCCGGCAGCACCCCTCAGTCGGAGAGCATGTCGCTTCGGAGGAATTCAATCCGTAGAGGAAGAAATGAGCGCGGACTGCTATACTGTCCACATGTCCACTCTCTTGTCAGTTCGGCAGCAGCAGCCGAAGAAACCAGACCAAACTGAGCTTGAATATGAAGATATGACTCTCCTGAAAACCTTCGGTCAACTCTATGAGAAGTTCCAGCAGAAAGCACTCACGAAGGATGAGGAAAAAGAGTACGAGGATGTGCGCGGTCAGGTTTTTGCCAGGCACATGCTGGCAGGAGGAGCTATGTCCGAATCCCATGCCGATTCCGACCGGAAACATCTAATCGGGCGTGTCCACCGTGAACTGCGCGCCGAATACGGGGATGAGAGCGTGACTAAGAAAATCCTCATCGACCGCCTCGCTTCCGCGTACAGCATGGCTCTCAGCTATGAACGTTATTTTGCGAGTATGAAGTACAGCCTAGATGCGAATGGACGGGCCAAAACGAACCTGTTCCCTCCCAGTATCATGAAAGAGATGCGGATGGGCATTGAAAGCAGTAATGACCAGATCATCAGGTTTGTGCAGGCGCTTCGTGACATCAACCGTCCCCCGATTACGGTGAAGACAAAGAACGCTTTCTTTGCCCAGAACCAGCAGGTGAACCAAGGGGTGCCGCCTAGAGATTTAGAAAACGATTCTTTTGCCAAGACAGAACATGCGACACATTCTTGAAGAATGTCCACGTCTCCGGTTGCGTGATGTGCGGGCGGCGATCCCGCCCCGCGCCCTCAGCGCGACTCTCCAGATCGGTAACCAAGAGGTTTCCGTGACATCACTCAGGGCAAACTTGGGGGATGGGTATCTGTATTACTTTCTTTGCCCCTCCTGTGGAGCCAGGCGTGAGAGTCTCTTCCGTGCAGACCTGTCGGACTATTGCTGCCGATCCTGCCTCGGAATCCAGTATGCATCCGTAATGAAGAAACAAATAAAAATGGCTTACTGAAGCCAAAAATTTGACACGTGCGGTCGGGGCTGCAAGATAAGTCCATGCTCCTCTCACAAATTGAAAAAGAAGGTAAAGCGATACTAAAGGATGTCTACTTCGTAGTATTTGAAAGCGATGAGAAGAAGCTCTGGCAGGATGCTATTCATTCTATGCACAGTCATATCGCTGTATTGGAGGTGAAGGCGAGAGAGTCCTCAGGAAAGAATCAGGACGACGCTACCGATCACATCAGGAACCTCTGGGCTTGGCAGGCAGCGAGGCGCGAGATGTGCCGTCGGTATGGAAACAAGTTTATTCTTCCCACTCTTCTCTAATTCCTTCTCTATTTTTCGTATGAACAAAAATTTGTTTGGTCAGACACGGGAGCAGCTCCCGCAAAAATTCCCTATTTCGAGCATAGACAGACGCGATCACCGGAAATGTACATCCGAGGAAAAGTCTATTTTGACGAGTTCCCTTATTAAGCACATGAGGCTCGGGGACGTCGAACGTTCTATAGAGACGTATTGGAAAATGCGGATTACGGGGGTACCCCAGGAATACATCGTGAAACGGTTATGTGCCTTCTGTTGGGAAGATGCAACGGGCAGCGACATCCTGATTTACGCTTCAGCACTCCAGACGACATGGCAGCATGACAGCGACAACGCGATCATGCGGACGATCATTGCATGTTGTAGATCGGAAAAGTTTTGGAACTCACGGGAGGAAGCCGACCTTGAAGTCCTGCGGATTCGTGTGCGCGAATCTGTGAAGGAGCAAGCGAAAAAAGGCCTGCTTGTCATCGATGATTTTCCGTCTTTTTGCAGAGATCATTATACGATACAGGGACGCGCTCTTGGTGCGACGCGCCTTAGCCATCCCAACAACCGATTTTGTGGAATTTTGCAGGGAGGCCTGAATCTCCGGGCAGAAACTATCGCCTATGGCCAGCCCTCACCGGACAAGCCATCGCTTTATGATTCCGAGATAGTACGCGAGTGCGCGAAACGCATCCAGTCTGTCGATGAGTACATGCAGGAACATGGCATCACTGAAGCTGATATGCAGAAAAAAGCAGTGTAGTAACCCTATTCCCCACCACCAGTATGGAAAACGCGCCAGCGGCCATCAGCGGCCTTTCCACGTATGACACCGACCTGAGCCACTACCTCTCGCCGTTCCTCGTCCAGCAGGCATCCGAGAAGACGAAGAAGGATTATTGGCAGGAGATAAAATTGTTCGCCACTTGGGTGCAAAAGCCCGTCCAGCAGGTGACCTCGCTCGACATCATCGAGTACAGGCGCATGTTGGAAGCGAAAGGCTTGAAAATCGCAACAGTGTATAAGCGCCTCAGTATTCTCAGGAGCTTTTTCACTTTCATATCGCAGACTTGGCAGGTTCCAAATCCGGCGTTACCAGTGAGACTTCCAAAGATGGTGGATGAATCATCGAGGGCTGTCCTCAGTCTCCAGGAAGCCATGAGGTTCCTCTCGGTGATCGACCCTTCCACTCCTCTCGGGAAGAGGGATCGAGCAATCTGCGCCCTGCTTCTGATTTCCGGCCTTCGTACCTGCGAAGTCTCACGTGCCAATGTCGAGGACATGCATGAGATCGAAGGATTCAAAGTGCTCAGGGTACATGGAAAAGGGAACAAAGATGCGGACTGCAAATTGCGGGAAGATATATTCGGGGCAATCCATTCCTACATGGAGACACGTGGAGAGACGAAGGCGGGTGATCCGATATTCCTTGCCACAGGGAATCTCGGGAGAGGCCGACTCACCGCACAAGCGATCCAAGTGCGGGTGAAGCACTATTTCAGGAAAGCCGGAATCAATAAGGCACAACTGACAGTCCACTCATTACGCCATAGTTGTGCAACGCTCTGCCTGACCGTTGGAAAGGCTGATTTGCTCTCGGTACAGCGATTGCTGAGGCATGGGAACATTCAGACGACGCTCCGGTATCTGAAGTCTATCGACCACCTCCGCGACAACGCCGTGGACAGGAACCCGATCTCGCTTCCCGGATTCTGACATCTTTTTTTGTCTGATTTCCACTATGCCTAATACCTATTATCCGTAATAAAAGGGCTCAGTCCGGCGGGCAAGTTCCAGTAGAATATGACCATTATGAATATGAAAATGAAACCATTGGGAACGGATGTGCTGATCGCTCTACACGAGACGCAACGGTTCTTGGGAACCTATAAGGATGCAAAATTGGATAAGGTTGAGAATAAACTTATCGAAGTATTCAGACGAGGCGGAGATGCTTTCCTGCAAGATATATTTTGGGGAAGGTATGCCTTTGGGAATGGACTGGACTTCAGTGGCGAGAAATCACTCAAGAACATAAAGAATCCTGTCATTAAGAAGATTCTTTCACTTTGCAAAGAGCATGGTCTGGGTGACCTGACTTGTATTGTTCAATTATCCGATGAGGAGAAGAAACTGTATGAACTTTCGATGATCAGATTGAAGAAAGCCAAAGCACCTGCATTTTTTAGCTCCACGATTGCAGAATCTGAAAGTTTCATTCTTTCACTGTTCAATGAAAGGGAAACAGTTCTCGATGGCATTATCTCACAAGCTGCCGAGGAAGAGGGGGATGAAGAGAAACTCGTACCACATATTCTCAACACACTGGAACGATTCCGCCCATTACAAATTGTCTTGGTCGAACACGCTGAAAAGATCAATCAGATTTTCCATAACATTGAGCAACGATATCTGGATGCTTTCAGGAATGACAAAATCGAGTGGAGTGATACCTTGCAGTGGTCGGAACAATTGAGTGTCCTCATGCCAGTCTTTAATGAATTAAGCCATAAGTACGGTACATTCCACTTCGGCCAAGCTGAGCTTGTAAATAGATTCGGCATCGAACAGAGAGGCATACGTCCAGTTGAAACATTGCTCGCTCTGGCAATGCAAGAGGCTCTGAAGATTAAATCCATCGAGCCAGACGGCCTTGATGATTTGCTCTTTGTCGTAAGCGACTTCCAGTCGGGTCACGCGTCATCTGATAAAACAACCGGGAAAATCTATGAGTTTGCAGATTTGTGTACTGATTTTCAGCAAGGAAGGATTTGGAGTAAGAAGAGTGAAAAGTCGGAGAGGCTGAACGAAAGCTCCACTCGTCATCTCTGGCATTTTCTTCTGGAACACATTGGAGAACCTCAGGCGGAGAGTCTGATCGTTAGTTATCTGGAGAAAGAACAACCGAAGGAGGAAGAGGGTACGAAAAGAGGGAGCATTGACTTGGATAATATTTTTGAAGGGCTGTTGCAAAAGCTAATGCGAATCAGCACCAGTGAACGGAAAGAGATAGATAAATGGTTCGACAAAGCAGACAAAAAACTCTCCTTAAAACAGCTCTGAACTAAGTTTTTCCCCTTAAAAAATAAGGGAGCTTTACTCAGCGCATGAATATTGCGTATGAGAGTTCGGACTTCGGCCTAGCTGTAACACTCTGCTGCCTTGGCTTCCGGGTGGTTTCAATGAATAGGAGCAACCCCAAACGGGTGCTTTTCTGTTTCGGCGGTGATCGGACTGCAATAGACGAAGCTGTACGAAAGTATTGGGATTTATCACTAAAGCTCTCTCCGCTCGAAGTTTTCACGCATCAGAAATTGCTCAAACAACGACTTTATTCCGAACAACCCTAACCCCTCCATGCCACTCAGCAAGGAACTTGTTGGCAGGCTCCAAACTCTTCTTAGTAAGAAGAGAGGTGTAGCCGTGAGCGAGGAAGAAGCGTTCGAGATCGGTACGAATTTAGTCAACTACTTCGATCTCTTGGACAAAATCAATCGTCGCGCCACAAATGAACATGGTAGCAAACCTCCGTAATAGGTAAGTGACCCTCACGTGTCTGCGCGAGAGCTTTATTCACTTACCACTTGGAAACATGACCAATTCTATCAAAACCATCGACAATTCGCCAGCATCCCGGCTTCTAAAGAGCCTGATGGATGCAATGAGTACCTACGAGCGAATGATGCGCTCACAAAGTATTAAGCGTGCTCTACACCACAAGAAACTGCTTCGTTCTGCGCCTTGCCATGCGAACTGATTTCGCACGTCTTCGGCAGATTCCCATTCTCAGCGTCGCGGAGGCTCTGGGGATGCCCCTTGTGAAACTCGGCGGCAGGAATTGGGCGATGAAAAGCCCGGAGAGGCCGCGGGAGGCTTCTTCACTTGTCCTCGATATGAAGACGAACACCTGGCGGAGGTGGTCAGGAAAAACTCAAAACGGTGTGGATCACGGAAGCACAATCGACCTCGTAATACATATCCGCGAGTGCTCGCTTCAACAGGCAACTGAATTTCTTACTAGCCGATTTATATGAAAATGCATCCCCTATCAAAGGAAATTCTCTCTTGGTTGAACACCGAACGCTTACTCAATGAAGAGACATGTAAAAAAGCTAATTTGCAATATGTCAGAAGGTATAGCAAAGGATATATCGCAATTCCGAATCACTGGGAAAATGGAATAACTGTGTGCTGGAAATGCCGTATTGCGCCCGGTTTTAAGTTCACAAAACAGAATAAGTGGTTCTTCCATCCAAACGAAAAAAACAGTCTTGTATACGGCCCAACGCTTTGGCCTGAAGAAGTCACCGACGTGTACCGCGTCGAAGGTGAACTGGATACCCTACTCATGCTCCAGGCAGGCTTCGCAGCACTCACGAGCACCACTGGCGTAAAGTCGAACATTGAGGAATGTCTTCCGCATGTCCCCCAGGGCGGCAGGCTCATTTCGGTGCATGACAACGACGATTCAGGAAAGAAGGCGGACGCTAAGCTTCTCGAAGCTGTCGCGAAATTACGACCAGACATCAAGCTCTGCCGGATCGACTGGCCGCAGGGATTCGAGAAGGATGTGACTGATTTTGCAATCCTATGCAAAAAAGAAGGCAAAGATTTCAAGACTGCATTGTTGGCTCTGATGATCGACGTAACGACAACGGAGGCAAGTCCCCGCGATAAGCTGTTGGCAGACCTAGAAGAGAGTGACATGCGGCGCATCCTCCCGCTTCAGGCGTTCTGTGACGGCATCGCTTACTACGCAATTCCGGTGTACAGGGAAAAGAAGCCGTCACTTCACGCAGTGACCTCTAGCCGGGAGATCATTCCTTGCACTGATGAGGCGTTTTCCGAGAAGGGATTCCTGATTGAACGTCTTCCGGCAAACGGCATGAAGACTCGCTGGGAGCAGAAACAACTTGTTCAATTTCTCCGTAATGAGAGTGACATTTTCTCACTATCGGACATTCATAATTTTATTGTCGAAGTCCTCCGCAAGTATCTCGAATTTGCAGACGTGCGCACCTTCCACTGCGTTTCACTATGGATCATCGCCACGTACTTCTATCGCACTTTCCAGGCGTTCCCGTATCTGCATGTCACAGGTATGTGGGGGAGCGGGAAAACAAAAGCGCTCCAGGTGCTCTCGCAGCTCGCGTTCAACGGGGAACTGTTGACGAGCACTTCCTCACCCGCATCCATTGTGCGGATGGTTCACGCTAATGGCTCGACCTGTTGCATCGACGAGGTGGAAAAACTCTGGAACGCGAAGGACGACTACACGGCAACGATGCAAGACATCCTCCGATCTGGGTATAAGAGAGGCATCTATGTGAACAAGTGTGAGCCGGACGGTGGTAACGGAAAGTTCAAGGTTGTGCTCTACGACCCATACTCGCCAAAAGCTCTCGCGGGCATCGAGGGCCTCGAACAGGCGCTCGCCTCGCGCTGTATCCAGATCGTAATGCTACGAACGAGGGAGGTGCAAATCGCCAATCGAGAAGTCGATGTGGAAGCCGGAGAGTGGTCTGATCTTCGCGCACTGATTTACCCATCCGTCCTCTCTGCGTTCAAGGATGTGGATGAAGCCCGGCGCAATCTACAAATGGGTGAGATTGTAGGCAGGGAGGCTGAGCTGTGGCGGCCATTGTTGACGGTCGCCAAGGTGATAATGAATGAGAAGTTGTTCTATGACGTGCTCTCGCTTGCACAGGAGACGCAGGAACGGCGACGGGCCGAGGACGACGATACAACGGCTCCGAAGGTGCTCTCCTGCATACATGTCATGTTGCAGGGCGCGGCATCGTCATTTCTGACGGTAGAGTCGATCTTTGAGGCCTTGCCAAAGCACGATGAAGAGTTCGTATGGCTCAGTGATCCGAAGGCGCAGGGTAGAAGGGGCAAATGGCTGAATGGAGTAGTGAAGCGTCTCGACCTTTGGCATGGTGCCGCGAAGGTGAGGAGCATTCACGGCGAGAAGAAGCGGGGCTACGAAATTGCATTGGCCAAGGTTGTGGAGATGGCAGGTCGCTATGGACTTACCCTTATCCCCATAGAATCGGTTACTCCTGTTACCGGTGAGAAGGAAGAGCCTCCCTAAGCCAAAAAGAGGGGTTACAGGTGAAAATAGGAGCCTCGTGCAGTAACAGACGGTCTGTAACCAAGATAATGGCTAGTACATGAGCAAAATTTGATGCAGTAACCGAAGTAACCGATTTTCTACTATTCCTCCCCCATTACTTTATGGAAATACACGCTTCGTTCGATGAATGTGATCATAGGCATCCTCTATATGAGGATGACCAAACCGTCCTGCTGATGGATCGCTTGCCCCAAGGTGGCATTGGTTCAGTGTTCATACGAACCTCTGAAATTGGAATGGATAACCCCCCCATCGCCTTCCTCATGCTCGACAAGCATGAAATTGAAGAACTCAAAGACTGGCAGGAAGAACCTGCTCTGCAAAAGGCAATCGAAAAAATTGTGGACTATGCAGCCACGCATCCGAAGGACGATTACCTGTTTTTTATAACGGACTGATTTTATTTTATTTCATTCCTATACTTTTATGTCCTCACAAATAATTATTGATAACAGAGTTATCAAGATCAAACCGTGTCTCGGACGAACGGTGCTACAAGCCGATGCACCCATCCGCTGTCCGATATGCGGAGAGTTCCGACCATTCTTCTACCATCTTCAAATACACGAAGGTGAGCCATCTGAACTGGTATGTGCTGAAATATGTCACTACGACTTACAGGAATTGCTTGAATCGCATGATGGTGATCACTTTTTAATTCGTGGTATTAAGGCCCCCTTACCGAGCAATAATGTGGGTGCCGCAAAAAGAAAACTTTGCATAAAGCACTGAATCACTACTGCAACTTTTTTCCATTTCTGTTATTATTCCCCCTAACCCATGAACACTATAAAAGCGCTTCTCGTCGCCAGAGTTTCGACCAAAGACCAAGAGGAAGAAGGTTACTCCCTGTCCTCACAAGAAAATTTGCTCGATACCTACGCCGAGAAAAAAAACTTTGAAATCGTGAAACGTTTCGTCTTCCCTGAGTCCGCAAGCGGAAAGAAAAAAAGGAAGATTCAGGCAGAGATTATGACCTATCTCAAAAAGAATCTGGACGTGACCGTAATGCTCTGTGAAAAAGTTGATCGTATGACGCGAAATTTCAAGGATGCGGTCGCATTAAATGAGTGGCTTGAAGCTGATGTAAAAAGACAGATTCACTTCGTAAAACAGAATCTGATTCTTCATAAACATGCAAAATCTAATGAGAAATTTCAGTGGGATATTTATTTGGCTATGGCTCGTCAATACAGCAATAACCTTGCAGAGGAAGCCAAGAAAGGTCTGGATGAAAAAGCTTCAAGCGGCTGGTATCCGGGAAATTCAAAACGCGGCTATAAGAGCCTTGGAGATGTTGGTCGGAAGATTTGGGTTCTCGATACTTCGCCAGACTCTGAAGCTCCTTACATTCAGAAATTGTTCAAGTTAATGAGTGAAGGTGATGATCGGGGAACCTATACGACCATGACAGTGGGTAAGCGACTCTTTGAGGATGGATGGAAAACAAAAGACGGAAAAGTTGTCGGAAAGTCAGTCATTCATAGAATTCTTACTGATTGTTTTTATTGCTCAGAATTTGATTGGAATGGCGAGCATTACCCTGACGGGAAGCATGAGCCTCTCATCCATCCATCAAGAGTTTTAGCCAAAGAAATGTTTTACTCCGTACAGGCTAGGCTCAAACGGAAGACCAATGGAAAGTATCGGAAGCACGACTTTCTTTTCAGGGACTTAACGTGCGGAGAATGTGGCCGCTCCATTGTGGGGCAGATGCAGAAGGGTCACGCCTATTATTCCTGTACGCGCTATGAAACGACATGCAGCCAGCGAAAGTATGTGCGCGAGGAAGTGATCGAAGAGCAGGTAGTGGCATTATTGGATCAATTTCAGGTTGATTGCCCGGAAACACTGGAATGGATTCGTGATGCACTACGCGAGAGCCATGCCGATGAGATTCAGTATCACACAACGATCATGGACGGTTTGACCAAACAATTAACAGCCACGCAGAAGCGATTGGATAATCTGTACGACGACAAGATGGACGAGAAGATCACCAAGGAGATGTATGACAGGAAATTCGACCAATACACCAAAGAGCAAGCAACAGTTCTCGAAGCCATTAAGAATCACAAGCAGGCCAACATCAATTATCTCCAATTAGGTGCTAATATTTTTGAACTGGCTCAACAGGGCCAAAAACTCTATGAAGAGATGGCAACTGCGACCGAAAAGCGATCACTCCTTAATTTTGTATTTTTGAACCTTTCTCTAAAGGACAAAAAACTACTCCCAGACTACAAGAACGGCTTCCAGATAATTGCGAAAAGGAGTGTAGAACAGAATTGGCTGGGGAGGAGGGATTCGAACCCCCGCATGGCGGGACCAGAACCCGCTGCCTTACCGCTTGGCTACTCCCCAATAAAGCTGCACAGGCAAGATTACGGATTACACCTTACGAAGCAAGGAAAATCATGTAATGCTATGGGCGCATCTTTCCCTGTACCACCATGCAATACGAAATTCTCATGCGTCCCAGCTATTCCGCTCTTCGCTGCGTTTTAACAACCAATGAAGAAATTCACACCGAAACAGGCGCAATGCTCGCCATGGATGACACGGCGAAAATAGAAGGAAAAATGGAGGGCGGGGCGTGGAAAGCAATCAAAAGAACTGTTCTGACCAGTGAAAGCTTCTTCGTAACCACCATACGGGCGATGCAGCCGAATACCGAAGTGTTTCTCGCTCCCCGCGCAGTGGGAGACATAGAAGTACTGGAACTGAATAACGAAGAATACATTATTCAGGGCGGATCGTTTTTGGCATCCGACAAAACAATAGAATCCGACGCGCATTTTTCCGGCTGGAAAGGTTTTGTGAGCGGTGAAGGAATCTTCATGATAAAAGTACGAGGAACCGGCAAGGTATTTGCTTCCAGCTTCGGAGGAATCATAAAAAAGGAGATCGCACGGGGAGAGAAGTTCGTAGTGGATAACGGACACATCGTCGCATTCCCCGCAAATATCACCTACAACATTCAGAAAGTGGGAGAGAGCATATTCAGCATGGTTTCGACGGGAGAAGGTCTTTCCTGTGCCTTTGAAGGACCGGGGACAATCTACATGCAGAGCAGAAATCTCCGTACGTTCGCAGAAACATTAAACCCATTCCTTCGTGCTCCCACGCGTTCGCAGGGTAAAGGAATGTTGGGACAGATTTTCGGAGGCTAGTTCTTCTGAGAGAGAGAACGGCAGCATTAGCTTCATGAAGCCAGATTATTGCGTGTAGCGTGTAAGCGTGTAGCGATTAGCCACATTGTCTCATATCAAGGATAGATAATAGATACATGAGCAAATTGCCGTATAAAGAACTGAAAATTTGGCAGAAGGCAATGACTCTGGCAAAAGAGGTCTATGGGGTCACACAAGTGTTTCCGGAAACAGAAAAATTTGGACTAATAAACCAACTCAGACGCGCAGCGGTATCTGTACCTTCAAATATCGCCGAAGGGAGTCAACGAACAAGTGATAAAGATTTTTTTAATTTTATCTGTATAGCCAAAGGATCTCTGGCGGAACTAGAAACACAAATTATTCTCTCTCATACACTGAGGTACATGGATGATGATACGTTGAAATCCATACTTACAGAGTCCAAGAGGTGCAACGAATGATGAATTCATTCGGACAGTCTCTTACTAAACGCTAATCGCTAATCGCTCCCTGCTCCCTACTGCCCGCTAACCGCTACTCGCTAATCGCTTCCTGCTCCTCGCTCCTCGCTCGCCTACTGCGCCCTGTACAACGTCGACCGTATCGTCGTGGAACTCAAATCCACCCATCCGTACGAAAATACTTCGTCGTTCCATACTATCGGACCGCCGGACCCCCTGCTTCCGAGCCCGCTTATTTGCGCCTGCAACGTACTGTTGCCCGCTCCCACCTGTGGATTTGTAATATCGCCCCGCAGCGCCAATTCTATGGAAGAGCCCTGCGCAATAACGGTATTGATGGCACTGCCTTCCAGGCTGCCGCAGACAACGGTAATAATGCCCGTGGTACCTCCCGTACAACTCACGGTAACACCGGGATTTTGCGGATTGTAGAGAACAAAGGAAGAAGAAGAGAATTGCACATTCGTGGAAGTGACTTTAAACGTGATTGATTCCATGACGATGTTATTCAGACCTCCGAATGAATTGGTGTGGGGCAAAGCCGCAAAGCTGAACGCGGCAAATGTGGACTCTCCCGTGGGAATGGCAGTGCCATCGGGATCGCCATTCGCATTTTGTATGGAAGCGAATTTCGCATTCACAATATCGTGTGTCATGCCTGTGATGGCAACGTTTGCCCCCGCAGAGTCGCGTCCGATAAAAATTTCACCCTCGGCAGTCGCATTACCGTTGTTCTGATTCAGTTCTTTCAGCGATGCCTCGCCCCAAGCCTCTACGGCCACATTGGTGGATGTGTTGGCAGTAAGCGTGAGGGCGACTGTGTCTCCGCTCGTACCACCGGACGTATCCGCATTGACACGGGCACGAACAAGCACTCGCTTCTCGACATCTTTTGCAATGAGCAAATCCGTATCCGCACAATACTGACTTGTTACGACGGAATCACATGCAACTTTTCGTGCCACCGCAAACGGTAAACTGCTTCCGTCCAAAAACAATTCCAACGAATCCACGCTGTCGGTTCCGCCTCCTATGGTTATTTTGGTGACGGATACATCTTCATCCTGTGCGCGAAATTTTATACGGAGAAGAATATCGCTCAGTGCACCGGCAAGAAGCTGCTTGTTCCCAACGGAAATATTGTCCTGAGTCACGTACAAGCTGCCCTGTGTTCCGATGGAAATAAGTCGTGCATCATCGGTGTAGACAGCTATCCAACAAATGGAAACAAGCTGACAGCCCGCATCGTCTGTCTCTATTCCCACCACATCTTCCGCATCCACAGCATCCACACCCTGCACGTAGTCGGGATCTGCGGTATCAAATTGCACACTAAAATCGTCCACCGTACCGCCGGTTGCAATGTCCGAACGCAATTCGACTCGGGTGTAGTACCCGTTGCGAACCGGAATATTCAAATTCCCGAAAGAGAGTTTCTCATTTTGCGGCACTGCATTTGCAATCATTTTATCTGCTGTGCCGTCTCCGTTCGTATCGTAATACAAACGATAGTTACGAGCGCTGTCTAAAGAGCCTGCTCCTGCTTTGAATTTCAATTGTGTGAGATACACGTCTTGCCTTCCTGCCAGTGCATCGAATGAAAGAAGAGTCACATTGCTTGCACCCTTGGCAATGTTCAACGTGCTCGAAGGCCTCTGCTCCAGACGCAACGCACCGTGGCGAACAGGTTGAGACACTATGATGCAAAGCTCACTGCACCCGTCATCATTGAGAAGATTTCCATCGTCACAGGCTTCCCTGAATTCCAGTATGCCGTTCCCGCACACCGCTTGTTGCGAAGGCTGCGTATGGTAGTCGCGAATCTGTGTCCTGGAGATACCCGACGGTTCGGGATTCGAAGATTCCGGATCCAACACAGCCAACGGTTGCCTAAGTTTCACAAGAAGTTCCGCTGCTTCCCCTCTTGTTAATGGAAAATCCGGCACCAACGGTATGAATTGGAACACTCCCGTATCTGCCGCCGCATCTATGTACGGGTCATACCAGTGATCCGGCGCTCGAATATATACGGGCAACGTTACATCCCAAGCTTCCAAACTCATCTTCAGAGCCTCGGCCAAGTTTACGGTGCTCTCTCCGCGAAACGTTCCGTCCGGGTATCCGTGAATAATGCCAAGCTCTTTCGCTGTGCATGCATGCGGATAATACCACTGCACATCCATACCAAAGTCGAAGAAACATGCCGTACTCCCCTGTGAAAAAACACGATCTCCATAGACAGCCAACATGAGGATTTTCAGAAACTCCGCACGATTGATTGGAATGTTTGGCTTGAAGGTACCGTCGGAATATCCGTGGACTATTCCTTTTTCTACCAGAATTTCTATCGACTCTCTGTACGGATGATTCGCAATATCCTGCAACACAGAAGATGCCTGCGCAGTCGTGCATAGGAGAAGCAGAAGTCCGCCAAAGAGGTACGTTCGCATACGCGTATTCTATCAGATTACCCGTCTTCATTCTGGTACTCCTGCTTCGCTTGCTCTTTTTTCTCTTCAGCTTGAGCATCTGCATCTATTTGTTGCTCCGCAGTCACTTGGGTTTGAGCGTCCAGCATCGATTCCTCTTCGAGTTGCTTGTGAGTCTTTGTGCCAAATACTTCTTTCTGCTTTGCGTCATCATTGAGTTTTTGCAGACGTTTTGTTTCTTGGTCTGCCAAAGCCGAGTGCGTATTTTGCGCAGAGACTTGCTGCAGAAGCATTTGCCTTTTTAAGTCCAGCAATTTGCCTTCTTGTTTAGCCTTTTGCTCTCGTGCATCTCTTTTGGCCTTTTCGGGATTTTTAAAGGCATCCTCGTTGGAGCGGGAGATAAACAAATCCTCGTCATCGTCTCGTATACCCATGGTCATATTTTAGCAGAGAATCGGTGCAGACTTCCAAAGTGCATGATACTCTGGCGGAAGCAAAGCCCCCGCGTAGTTCAACCGGCTTTTCCTGCCGTAGAGCAGGAAAGAACAAAAAAGTTTTGCTCGCGGATCTTTACACCATCGAAAAAGCGCATACATGCCCCCTTAGTTCAACTGGCTTTTCCTGCCGCAGGGCAGGAAAGAACAAAAAAGTTTTGCTCGCGGATCTTTACACCATCGAAAAAGCGCATACATGCCCCCTTAGTTCAACTGGATAGAGCGTCGGTCTTCGGAACCGAAGGTTGCAGGTTCGAACCCTGCAGGGGGCACCATTGTCTTCGGATAAAACAAAGAGAAAACTCAGTGAGCTCATGCAGGGTGAGAAGCCTGTCCTGAGCGATTCCGCCGAAGGCGGAAGAGCCGAAGGGAACCCTGCAGGGGGCACCATTCGACTCCCCCGCAGCGCTGACGCGTGCGGGGTCGCTCATGGTCCTCCGCTTCGCTTCGGGCCATTCTTCAACGAGCTCAGAATGACATTCTCCCGGGAAGATAAAAATGCAGGATGAAAATCCTGTCTTCGCGATATGCATGTATTATCTATAATTAGAACGGGATTCAGATTGAAAAAACACCCCGACCATGTAGGCAGAGGTGTTTTGAAGACAAGAAGAGTATTAGCGCTTTTTTGCTGCACGCTTTTTCGTAGCAGTCTTGCGCTTTGCAACTGCTTTTTTAGCGGTCTTCTTTTTAGCAGTTGTCTTTTTCTTTGCTGCTGGCTTCTTCTTAGCAGCTGTCTTTTTCTTTGCTGCTGGCTTCTTGGCAGCTGCCTTCTTAGCAGGCTTCCTTTTTGCTGCTGTCTTCTTAGCAGCCGGCTTGCGAACTGCCTTCTTCACTGTCTTCTTGGCAGCCTTCTTTTTCTTAACTGGCATAACTGATGGGGGGATAAAAGTAATACGGAAAAGGTTACTCACAATTCTACTTCGTTTCTTTTTATGTAAAAGTCCTTTTGTAAAGCGCACAATAAAAATTGTGCTCTTTTGCGAAAGCGCAAAAAACACATGTTATGAGTTTTTGGCTTTATACAGCAAAAAAATCGATGTCTCTTTTCTGATGAAATACTGAAATTTTCTGCACTGTTTTTTTGAAAAAAACTTAGACGCGCGTAATCCAGTGACCGAGTTTTCTTTTTTTTGTTTCCAGATATTTTTTTTGTTTTTCAGAAAGATTTTTAATTTCCAACGGAAGTTGCTCCACAACATGCAGACCGTATCCGTTTAGGCCGGCAATTTTTTTCGGATTATTTGTAAGCAATCGTATGTTGCACAGTCCGATATCTTTCAGAATCTGTGCGCCTATTCCGTACTGACGAAGGTCAGTCGGAAGACCCAGCTCTTCGTTTGCTTCGACTGTGTCGAATCCTTTCTGCTGCAAAGCGTACGCACGAATTTTATTGGCCAAACCTATTCCCCTTCCCTCTTGTCGAAGATACAAGAGCACTCCTTTTCCTTCGGCCTCCATCATGTCCATGGCAAGTCCCAACTGTGCACCGCAATCGCAGTGACACGAACCGAACACATCGCCCGTAAGACATTCGGAATGCACTCGAACCAATGTGGGTTGCGTACCGGATACTTCTCCTTTTATAAGGGCGACATGCTCATGATTATGCAACGCATCTGAGTAGACGATCAGTTTCCACATTCCGGTGTCCGACTCCAAATCGGACTCTGCTTCTCTTCGAACAAACGTTTCGTTTCTGTTACGAAGAGCAATGAGATCTGCGATGGATATGAGAGGAATATCAAATTGTTTTGCAAAAGCTGTGAGCGCCGGAAGCCGCATCATGGTTCCGTCATCGTGCATGAGTTCGCTGAGCACCGCAGCCTCTCTTAGTCCTGCGAGTCTGCACAAATCCACCGACGCTTCGGTATGGCCTGCTCTCACCATGACTCCTCCGTCCTCCGCACGTAGCGGAAAAATATGACCGGGCCTGCGAAGATCCTCGGGTTTTGCGACAGTGCTGATTGCAGTACGAATCGTATGTGCCCTGTCTTCCGCGGAAATTCCCGTCGTTACTCCTTCCGCCGCTTCTATGCTTACCGTAAAAGGAGTGGAGTACTTGGATGTGTTGCGCATAACCATCGGGGGCAAATCCAAACTGTCTGCAATTGTATTGCTCATGGGCAAGCAAACTACTCCGCCCGTATGGCGAATAATAAACGCCATTTTCTCAGCCGTAATATGGTCGGCTGCAATCACGATGTCTCCTTCGTTCTCACGGTCTTCGTCATCGACCACTATCACAAAATTGCCGTCGCGTAGCGCATCTATGGCCTGCGGAATGCCGGAAAATACATGCATGTCCGCAGTATATCAGTATCGGTTTTTCTGGGGGAAAACTCGACGATTTTTATCGCAGCTGAATTGTGTAGGTCTTCTGGGAAGCCTTGGAAGCAATGGATCTGCCAATGGCTACGAAATAGGTGCCCGGAGGATACAGATAACTCTGTCCGCAACTCGGACCGGAAAATCCGTACAAATCCACATCTTTCATGGCGTACACAATACAGTCGATTTCCAGTGCATTTGTGATATCCAATGTCATGGTTTCTTCTTTGCGCACGACAAATGAGTACCAGTCCTGAATATCATTCACTTCCAACACGGCGGATCGAGGAGTGTTTTTAGGAAGTCCGAGTGCTTCACGGAAACCGTCGTTGCCGTCGCCTGCCTTCACACTTGCCTCCACGGAGAATGTTGCATCGGCAACCGTGGGTTGTAACTGTAACTGGTACGCACCGGGGTTGAGTGCGGCATGAATGTAGCAGCTATTTCCTTCCTGGTGACCGAGGAAGTACTCATCCGAGAATCCGGTGGATGCAAGAAGGTACAAACGACACGATACTTTTCCGGAGGTGGCGAGATCCACTTTTATGTAGGCTGTTGTTGGGCTGCCGATATCGAAGACAAATGCATACGGTCTCTTCGCAGTGAACTTACCGCTTCTTTCAAATGGAAACGATACGGCAACTTCCGTTGAATCCGACGCAGAACTCTGTGCGCTGCCGGACTGTCCGCTGTCGGAAGTATCATCGTTATTCGCACTCGCACTGGAACTCTGAGTGACGGGCTGTTGTCTGGCTTCTCTGATCTCTACATTCAGCGCATTGTATATGTATGCCGCGGCTTCACTGCGCAGTAATTCTTTATCGGGATAAAAACGAGCACCATCCTGACCCGGTATGGGAAGTATGCCTTTGTTAAAGGCCGTATACAGATACACCGTGTACCAAGCTGATGTGGAAATATCCACAAAGTTCACTATCTCTTTTGCCAGAGCATCTATTTCATCCACCTCTATATCGAACACCGTTGTAATCATTTTCAATGCTTCAACACGTTTTACTGCCTGAGCAGGACGGAAGTTACCGTCGGGATACCCATCCACATAACGATTCGCTGCGGCATCGCACACGAACGGTTCGTACCAGCTGTCGGGAATAACATCTTTGAAGCATCGCACACTGGTAGGATCCGGCTCTTTCCCCTTTGCTTTGTAGAGCATCTTTAGAAATGCCGCTCTGTTCACCGGAGCAGCGGGATCGAACGTACCGTCGGGATTTCCGTTAATAACGCCCGCATTCACCAAAGAGTCTATCTCTTTATAGTGAATATGGGTTGCGGGCACATCCGGAAATAAGGATGCAAGTGCGGTCCCGGCAAGGAGCGGAACCATAAGTACTGCCGCAGAAACCTGAGAAAAACGACGCATGGGAAAGGTTACCGCCCATGCTACCGTTTGGAGTCCGACCTTGACAAGGAGTCAATAAAGAATGGTGTGGAGCTTTACGAGCGAATGTAGTACAGCATGCGCCGCTTCCGTACCCTTATTTTGCAATCCGGATGCGCGTTCTCGCGCCTGTGCCATATCTTTTACGTACAAAATTTCAAACGCAAACGGCATATGGTACGTGAGTTGCACATCCATAATGCCTCGTGCGGCCTGCTCTGCCAGCAGGCGTGCATGCTGCGTTTCTCCCTCCACTATAATACCGAGACCGATGAGCGCATCGACTCCCCCGCTCTTCGCAAGAGCCGCACCGATAAGTGGAATTTCAAAAGAACCGGGTACCATATGAACGGATATATTTTCGGCACGCACACCCGCATGAAGCAATGTATCTTGCGCAGCTGTTGTCATGCTTTCCGTTTCCTCTTTGTGGAAGGAAGAAGACACGATGCCCACTTTCCAATCGGGGCGTACTCCTGCCGGTATGGTGTACTCGTGTTTATGCTTCATGATTTCCGGATGCCATGGAATGAATGTACCTCCCGAGAATATCGGTCTCAATATTGACTGCGTCGCCCTCGCGAAGCACGCCGAGAGTTGTGTGTGCCATCGTATGCGGAATGAGTGCGACCGTGCAGCTCTGTACCCCCTTCTCCGCTATGGTAAGAGAAACACCATCTATGGCAAGAGAGCCTTTGGAAACAACATACGGCAGTACATCTTTCGGAAGAGTAACCGTAAGCAGCGTCCACTCTCCGTCTTGTTTCACGCCGGTCACTTCACCTACCCCTTCCGCATGACCCTGCACGATATGCCCGTCAAATCTTCCGTTTGCAGGTAACGCACGCTCCAAATTCACTCTTGCTCCCGGCTGCAACGAACCCAATGTTGTTTTACGCAGCGTTTCTCCCACGACATCAAACGTCATGGAATCTCGGGTTCTATCTATGGCAGAAAGACACACTCCCGCGACCGCAATACTCGAGCCGATTGCAACATCCGAAAAAGAGTCGGGGCGCGAAAGAGTCAGCTTATTCTCGCTCAGAGAGACAATCTCTGCCATTTCTTCTATGATTCCTGTAAACATACGATTTGCAGTATAGAGCTTCGCCTTCATTGTACAGATCAGAAACTCACGATTTCAGACCTTGAGCCTGGACACGGAATGCTTTTTTCTGTACGCTCTGGCTCTCGCTCGCGTGCCGCGCGGGCATATTTGCGTTGTACCCATTTGTAGAAATTATGGATAAAATAATCGTAAAAGGAGCCAAAATGCATAATTTAAAGAATGTGAGCGTGGAAATTCCGCGAAATAAGCTCACGGTAATTACCGGTCTTTCCGGTTCCGGGAAGTCTTCTCTGGCTTTCGATACCATTTTTGCCGAAGGGCAACGAAGATACGTCGAAAGTCTTTCTGCGTATGCAAGACAATTCATAGCGCAGATGGAAAAGCCGGACGTCGAAAGTATTGAGGGTTTAAGCCCCGCCATATCCATAGACCAAAAAACAGCACCACGAAATCCGCGATCCACGGTGGGAACCGTGACGGAAGTATACGATTACATGAGGCTGCTATGGGCAAAAGCAGGCAAAGTGCACTGCGCAAAATGTAGTACTCCGCTCACCAAACAATCTCCCAGTAAAATTGTGGATACGATCGCCGATATGAAAGAAGGTACGAAAATTTTCCTGCTGTCGCCCATAGTGGAGGATCGCAAAGGTGAACATATAAAGGTGTTGGATATGATTCGCAGAGAAGGATTCGTACGTATGCGTATAGACGGACAGATAGTGACAGTGGATGAAGAAATTTCTCTGGATGCGAAACAGAAGCACTCCATAGAAATAGTGGTGGATCGTATGGTCGTACGAGATCTTGAAGTAAAAAATGACGAAGTGAATCCGAACAGAACAAGACTTGCAGATTCTGTGGAGCTCTGTTTAAAAAAGGGAGATGGAAGCATGATGGTTTTGGATCCCGATACGGGAGAAACGCAGAGGTTCTGCGAAGAATTTGTATGTCCCGAGCACCCGAGTATCGAAATTCCACGCATAGAACCTCGAAGTTTTTCGTTCAATTCTCCGCAAGGTGCATGCGACATGTGTCATGGACTCGGAACAATACTGCAGGTGGATATAAGTTCTATCGTCCCGAATCCCAAGCTTTCACTTGCGGAAGGCGCCATACATCCGTGGACAACATCCGCCAGCCGCATGGGTTACATGATGAAGATTTTAGAAGCGGTGGCGGAAGACGCAGAATTCAGTATGGATGAACCGTGGATCAAGCTTCACGCGGATGTGCGAGACATAATAATGAACGGTTACAAAAAGAAGATTACGGTTGAATACGAGTCTGCGACATTCGACGGAACGTACGAAACAACGTTCGAAGGAGTCATACCGAACTTGGAACGCCGACACAGAGAAACCGACAGCAGTTACGTACGACAGCAGATAGAAGACTATATGTTGGAACTCCCCTGTGCGGATTGCGGAGGACGTCGCTTGAAGAAAGAAATTCTGGGAGTCACTCTCGGAGAAAAAAATATCGTGGATATTACGGATATGAGTATCGACGAAGCGAAAATTTTCTTCCAGTCGCTACTCCCGGTCAAAGAGCGAACGGATGACATGCAGACAGATGCATCTGTGGATGCCCTGAGTACCTACGACTACACAATAGTGAAAAAGGTTCTCAAGGAAATAATCGTTCGACTCTCATTCTTGGAGAATGTCGGACTCACGTACCTTACGCTCGCTCGTTCCGCAGCCACACTTTCGGGAGGAGAAGCGCAGCGCATACGTCTCGCCACGCAGATAGGTTCCGCCTTGCAAGGGGTACTGTACGTACTGGATGAACCGAGCATAGGACTGCATCAACGTGATAACGCACGTCTTCTTTCCACCATGATAAAATTACGAGATCTCGGTAATACGGTCATAGTGGTGGAACATGACGAAGAAACTATTCAGACAGCGGACTACTTGCTGGAAATAGGCCCAGGAGCGGGAAAATACGGCGGAGAAATAGTGGCACAAGGAGAACCGAAAGATCTCATTGCGAATAAAAATTCCGTTACAGGACAGTACTTGAGCGGCAAGAAATGTATTGCCATTCCAAAAAAGCGCCGTAAAGGGAACGGAAAAAACATAGAAGTACTGGATGCACATCATCACAATTTACAACACATCGATGTACAATTCCCTCTCGGATGTTTCATAGGAGTCACGGGAGTATCGGGATCCGGAAAATCCAGTCTTATTCACGGCATACTCGGACCGGAACTGCAGCGAGTGCTGAATAAAGCAAAAACAAAACCGCAGGATGTGGCAAGTATTTCGGGCTTGGAACATTTGGATAAAGCAATCGTCATAGACCAGTCCCCTATCGGACGCACTCCTCGCAGCAACCCCGCCACCTACACCGGAATATTCACGGACATTCGAGACCTGTTTTCGGGTACGCCCGAAGCAAAACTTCGCGGATACAAACCGGGAAGGTTCAGCTTTAACGTGAAGGGAGGTCGCTGTGAAGAATGTGAAGGTGACGGTTTGAAGCGCATAGAAATGCACTTCCTGCCCGATGTATACGTGACGTGCGAAAACTGCAAAGGAGAGCGATACAACCGCGAAACGTTGGAAGTCACGCATAAAGGAAAGACCATTGCGAACGTGTTGGATATGACCGTACGTGAATCATTGGATTTCTTCTCTGCCATACCCGCAATAAAAAAGAAGCTGCAAACACTGGAGGACGTGGGCCTTGCCTATATTCACCTCGGACAAAGTGCCACCACCCTTTCGGGAGGAGAAGCACAGCGCATTAAGTTGGCCACGGAACTTATGCGCAGAGCCACCGGCAAAACATTCTACATTTTGGACGAACCAACCACGGGACTCCATTTTGATGACATAGAAAAGCTTCTGGGTGTCTTGCAGCGGTTGGTGGAGAAAGGAAACACCGTTCTCGTCATAGAGCATAACTTAGATGTCATTAAATCCGTCGACCATGTCATAGATATCGGTCCCGACGGAGGGCACGGAGGCGGAAAAATAATAGCCAAAGGCACACCCGAAGAAGTGGCTCTTGTCAAAGAGAGTTACACGGGAGAGTACCTTAAAGGCATCTTTGAGAAACAGAAACCGAAGAGCTAGAGACAAATGTTTTCAGAGTTTCCGTCATCTTCCAGAAAAATCTGCCATACCCACTTCGGGTCGGTTGCTTTGCATGGCACGGTCCGGAAATTGCGATGTATTAATTCGTAATCCGAATACGTATCGACGGTGTCGTACACGAAGAGAATTTTTCGACCTGTCTGTCTGCCAAGATCCTGAATCTGGCGAATTTGCCATTCTTCCGTAAGAGGATTTTTGAATGTGATGCTCTGATCTTTATGCCCGTACAACGCTTGGTAGAAGTACAGGCCGTTTTCCAAGCTGATGTAGATATAGTGCTTGGCCAGATACGGATCGTTGAGAATGTGATGAATGGAATTGCGAGATACGTCCGCCATAGTGCGCACGGGTTGCCTGTAAAACGTGGAAAACCAAACCACATTCAGTACGACCCATACGGATACGATACACGTAACAACCGACGACACACGTACTGCACCGAAACGTATGGCAGCGATGGTCTTCCATTCGCTGCACAAGACCGCATACGCAAGTACCAAGAAAGAGAAGCTTAAAATAACATGATGCATTGCCCACACTTCTTTGGTACGGAGTGTGAAGAAAAACGTAAGCAGAAACAATCCGTACAGAACTGCCGAAGTACGAATGACAGATGACAACTCTTTTTTCTTGAGCAAACTCATTACGAAAAGCGCCACCGGCAACGTGCCAAATGTAAGTACATCGTAGATGTATGCAAACAGACCGGTCGGACCGACATGAAATATACGATGAGATGCTTCCAACGGATTGAAAAGCAGGCGAACGGCATCCAGCGACCAAAATTGCCTCAGTATTTCGGAAAGGGAGTACGAATCTCCTTGCAGGAGAGTGGACATGTAGACAAATTTTCCGGGAATAAAAGGATCTGTTGAGAGAAAGAGCAGAGAAAGAAGCCCTGTGGCGACTGCGATACTAATGCCAATTTGCTTGAGGAGCGGCAGAGATACCCTCTGCGGTTTGCTCCTCTTTTCCTGCACTGCCAGAATAAACAGCACTGCGATGCCGGGGAAGAGCCACAAATACACGAGTTTCGTCCATACGCAGACAAAAATAACAAGTGCGGTGTACAGCGCATAGCGCACGCGCTCCGTTTCCACCCACAAGAGAAAAATCACGTAGAGCAGATACACACTCGTAATTTGAATGGCAACGGGACCCGTATCGACAATATGTTGAAAGAAGTACGGGAAGAAGAGTACAAGACCCGCAAAAACAGAAGAGAATCGCATGCGAAATACCTTGCTGAGTATTCCGGCCTGCACCAGAAGCCACAACACACCGAGTAAGCGTGCCGAAGTCGGCGATGTCCATACAAGGTACAGCGGATAATAAAACAAAGCCGGTATGCTTCCTGCATACCAGTACGCTCGCAGCGGCAGAAGTAAACCTGTGTTGAGAAAATTTAAATGCCAGAATCCCGTGCAATCTTCCTGTACAAACATCTGCAGATACGGATGCTGGGCACAACGAATGAAAATGTAATGAATGAACTCATCCTGATGAAACGGCACCAATGCCGTAAACACCAGCGTTATGACCAGCGCCAAGAACCCGTAAAACCACACAAATCTGTTGCGCAGTACCGTGCCGAGGGAATGTGGAATATCGCTGACCTGCATGGTGAGCATCATAGCTGAAAATACGGGGCTGGCTCATAGTCTGCTTCCCACCTAAAATGCCGCCAGTGTTTTTGCTTCAGCCTTCCATTTTCGTTTGGGATCTTACCATTGCACTTCTTATCGCAGTGGCACTGAGTGTGTGTCTTGTCTGCATACTGTGTGCCCGACGAAAGAAGGCCCGACCCATCCTTGCTGCGGCAATCTCTGCCGTAGGAATTGTGAGCTTCTGCATAGGCGCAACAGTGGTATACGGCTCTTTCGTGGAACCGAGAATGATACGCGTAACACAGTACTCGGTGAACTTGCCCGTTTCAGAACCGCTGAAGATAGCAGTGGTATCGGACTTGCACGTCGGACCGTATAAAGGAATACGATTTACCGAACAACTTGTACGTACCATTAACAATACGTTGCCGGATATCGTGTTGCTTGTCGGAGATTTTTTGTACGCAGATGAGTCTGATTTTTCTGCTCTTGCTCCCTTGGCCGATATTCGCGCTTCATTGGGTGTATTCGGCGTTTTGGGAAATCATGATCAGGGAGAACACGCCACAATCTTTGGCACACGGTACTCCACGCTAAACCGCGGAGAAGACATAGCGGCGGAACTGGAACGGCTGGGAGTACATATGCTGCGGAACCAACACAGTATCAGTCGAGGTGTCGATACACTCGCCATAGCGGGTATAGACGATCTCTGGACTGGAGACGCGGATTTGGATGCCGCATTCGACCAGCTCCCAGAAAATGTCACCACCATACTGCTTTCTCATAACCCGGATGTGATAGAAGACTCTCGCAGTGCGAGAGCAGATCTTATTGTAAGCGGACACACGCATGGCGGACAGATACGCCTCCCGTTTCTGGGGCCCATACGACCGATGCCCATCCGCATCAGCCAAAAGTACGATCAAGGCCTATTTACAACAGATCCTTCCACTCAGCTTGCCATTACTCGCGGTGTGGGTGAAACATGGGCCCGAGCACGCCTGCTTGCGTGGCCGGAGGTACTGATACTCGATGCGTCGTAAATCTACTGTTTCCATTTTATGGAACATCCGATCGCATTTACCGCGTGAACAGGAGGTTCTTTTCCTTCCACAAGAGCACGCAGAGCATCGTGTAAATTGTGTTCCGTCACCGCATCGGGGTGCGCCCAGTTATCGTCTATGCGACCTTTGTATTTTAAAATGCGATCGTGGTTGAATACGAAGCAGTGCGGTGTGCACAGCGCTCCGTATGCCTGAGCTACCTTCTGAGACTTGTCGAGACAGTACGGAAACGGATATCTTTTTTCATCGTGTTTTTCCTTCATATTCTCGAAAGAATCTTCCGGATAATTGGTTGAATCGTTGCTGTTTATAAGCACAAACTGCACACCTTCTTCGTCAAAATCTTCCGCCAACGCAATGAGCCTGTCTTCGTACGCCTTCGCATACGGACAATGGTTACACGTAAATACCACGGCAAGTATGGGGTCTCGAATCAGAGTGCAGTCCACCGTTATGCCGTCTGTGGCAGGAAGTGAAAAAGCAGGCATGGAGTCGCCAATGGAGAGCACGGTGGAGTTATCGTCTATAAGAACCATAAAAGAAGTGGGAAGAAGACGAAGCGTGGGGTAGGATTCTATCAAATTTCAAGTGAAGTACCAATGCAGAAGCACTTTACCGCAACGGCATTTATCATCGATTCGCAGAACCGCACCTTGCTGCTTTGGCACAAAAGACTCCAAAGATGGATGCCCCCCGGCGGGCACATAGATACCAATGAAACACCGGAAGAGACGGCAAGACGCGAATGTAAGGAGGAAACAGGATTGGATGTGGAGATAATAGGTGATGCACAGGAAAACCTGTTTGCAGAAAACGCACACGAAGGACACATGCTCAAAAAACCCATAGCACTGCTTCTGGAAAATATTCCCGCAAGCGAAGAACGAGGAGAGCCCGCTCACCAACATATGGATTTTCTCTACCTCGCACGCCCGACGAATGAAAACCAACAGCTCACTCTGGAAGAGAAAGAAGGTTCGGAAATACGCTGGTTCACTTATGAAGAGATAACCGCTCTGGATAACCGAAAGGAAATATTTGCCAATGTGCAGCACTACATTCTCAGCCTGCTCGATTCTCGCTGATACAAATGACCCTTCTCCTATGTACCGGAGTGTGCCGATAGCTTTTGTCGTACAAAGTCGACAAGTGCTTCTTTGTCGTTTATGCCGACACTTTTGGCCTGTGCCACCCAACGAGCGAGCAGAATCTGCACCTCCTCACTCAGCAGTCCTCTTCCGTCAAAAAGATGTCTGTATTCAAATTTCTGTCCGTTTGCATGAGTGCCGTTTCCTGCTTTATGCAGGGTATCGCATACCACGATTCCCGGTATTTCCAATGTATCCAACTGACTCAGAATATCGACATTATCTTCTCGAAGATGCCCTCCGGATCTTGCAGCCGTCTGTAATACCATACCACTTAACTTCCCCTTACTTGCGGAAGCATGTATGGCAGCCAGTATACTCTCCTGCTCGTCTCCTCGAATGTCAAAACGCTGTATGCCGGAATCCAAAAGAAATTTTTCTCCGCATTCACCATGGGGAAAATGCGCGGGAGAAGTCTCGGAAAAATACCAATCTTCCGACTGTTCATCTCTGTGTGCTATCGTAGGAAAACGCGAATCGAATTCGATCGGCTCGCCCTTTCGTTGCAAACCGGGCAAAGCAAACACCTTCCCATGAAAAAGCAGCCCTGCTCTCCCTCTCATTTCGGGCATTGCAGAAAGCATCACTGCATCGTTGACAGTATTTTGCGCATCCGAAGGATATTCATACGGAGTATTGCGCGCACACGCAAGAAGCACAGATCTTTGCCCCGAAATTTGATCCGAACCTTTACAGCGAATATTCATATCATCTGCGCACAGCGCTTCCGCTACTGCTGCGGCATATTTTGGAGCCGCATGTGCTCCGATAAGTGCAAGAACATTCTGCTTCGTACCATGCGCAATTTTCCTCAATTTGTTTGCAAATCCCTCAATACGCTCGGTAGTTGCATCCGAACTCAGTACCATGGGCTGCTCGAATGCCGTGCTTGGACGAATACGATGAAAGAGTCCGATCAGAGCCTCGGGGACATTCTGTATCAAAAAAGCCAGTGCCTCTTTGCATGGTAGTATTTCATCACCTTCCCTTCTGGAAGATATGGCACCCCCCTCTCCTATGACCACTAGGGATGGCTTTTTACCCTCTGGAGACGCATGTTGAGCAATCAATGGAGACAAGAAATTTCGGAACTCATGGCTATAAGAATACAGAGAACGATTCTCTGCAATTCTTGACGTATGGAGGATATTAAATAATAAGAATATTTGCCTGTAGATCAACTATTTTTGCGAGAATTTTGAATTCTTGCCGAAAGAATATTGTGCTGTCATAACGGTACGAGGTTACCGATTACTGCCCGCGAAGACGTGCTTCGTAATCAGCAAAACATTTCCGCACATATTCCACGAGATCTCTTCCGCCATGTTTATGCTTATTTCTACCCCTGTATGTCGACTGAGACGCAACGAGTTGGGCTTCGGGCAGCGAAAGTTTTCCTCCGCTGAGTACGGGGCTTCTCCCCACTCCTCCCGCAGCTTTGTCCATTTGCTGTCGCATCAGTTCAAAATCTCCGCCGTATATAAATCCACCTTTTGCCCAATGCGGCTGCAAAGGATCACTGATAAGCACAACAGGCACTCCCCCCTTCACCCCTATTTCACCGGCTTCATTTACGCAGGCAAGCTCTTCTTCGTTCTGGCGAAGATTTGCCGAGCCGGGTGCTTGCACAACTATCGCGTTACAATCATTTCTCCGTCTCATAGAACCTTCTCTGAAATTTTGAATCATTTCTGCAATTCTTGAGAAAGCTCGTACGTTTCCGCTCCCTTTTCTCATAGCCATCATTCCTGCCATGGCTGCAGGCAGATTTCCGTAATCGGATGTGGGACTGAATCCCCAGTTTTCTACGCCCGGTGACAATTTGTACTTATGACTGCGTCCTCGCGGAATGTCTTCGGGTCCTTTTCGTGTAAATTGCCAGTTTGGCACTTCGGAGTCATCTGACTTTGCAATCGCTCTATACCGACATCCGAAAGGCTGCAAAGACTCCGTATTTGCTTTTACCAACCCTCTCGGAGCAAGCAATACACCTCTTTTTCCTCCGCAGTAGAGCCCTATGCGCCCTTCCATTTCCTTGCGAGTTCCGAGGTAGATTGCATTGGTAATGTTATCCACCGCTTCGGTACCGGGAGGACACACGGGACCCGAGGCATTCTCCGGTATGTGAGGAGCATGTTTCTGTGAAACCACGACTATAATATTGTTATCACCCAACCATTCAGGATTCACACCCTCCGCCAAGGCCTGCATGAGATACGCTGCGTTATCCGTACCGCACACGAGAAGAATATTGGTCTGCTGCTTTGTCATTTCTCGCACATCAGCAATGTTCTGCATAAGAATCGCCACATTGAGATCTGCGCTGTCTATGACAGGACTACTTTCCGAGTAGTTTTTTTTGGAATCAAATTGCACTCTGTCCATCACGGATGCAGGAACTTCCCCTTCGATGATACGACGAATTTTTCCGGGTTCCGGAAGAAGTACCTTCTGCGGGTCTCTTGAGGCCTGTGTGCAAGCAACGTCATGCTCATCGCATGCGATTGTGCCACCCAATACATGTACATTGAGGGGAGACCGATTTGTGCTAGAATTAGCGATAGAGTAAGAGTGTGATGGAATTCGACTTATAGGAAGAATCATTATAAAATAAACAATCTAAAATACAAGATCTTTCTGTATAATAATTCTAACAATGACCAAATCTTCACATTCTGCGACCAAAGGCCCGTATCGTAAGGCTTTGCAGACGGCAAAAAAAGCCCACGAAGGTCAAAAAAGAGCTTCCGGCTCCCCATACATAGAACACCCCATTGCGGTCGCTCACATTCTTAAGGGTATCCATGCGGGAGAAGAAACCATAGCCGCAGCACTGTTGCATGACACCGTGGAGGATACGGATATAACCATAGAAGACATTAAAAAAGATTTTGGCCCTACGGTTGCAAAGCTGGTTGAAGGCGTAACCAAAGTGGAAAAAATTGAAAAAGACATAGGCCCCAATGAACGAAACATGCAGTCAATTCGCAAAATGTTCCGTGCCATGGGTCACGATATGCGAGTCATTTTCATCAAATTGGCAGACCGCTTGCACAATATGCAAACCATCGACCACCTTCGTAAGGAAAAACAACAACGCATAGCCAGAGAAACACGAGATATATTCTGTCCTCTTGCAAACCTTCTCGGTATTCGCAACTGGTACCAAGAACTTTCTGATCTGGCATTTAAGGCTCTGGAACCTACGGAGTACGATCTCCTGGAGCGGAGACAGAAAGCTGCGACAGAAAAAGACATCAAGCATCTCCAACGATGGGTGCAACGAATGAGAGTCTTTATGAAAGAAAACGGATTTGCGTCCGCCGACATTGAGCTGCGTCCGAGGCATCTGCACGGCATCTACGAATCTACGCAGGCACAAATGACGCTGCTCCAGCATATAGAAACGTTCTATCGCGTCTACATCATCACAAAGAAGCAAGATGACTGCTACCGCATACTGAACTACTTACATCAGTTTTCTTCTTCACTTCCCCACCATATTCACGACTATATCTCTCATCCCAAAGCCAACGGGTATCAGGCGCTTCATACGACGGTAATGTCCTCTCTGGGAAATCCCATAAAAATAATAGTGCAGACAAAAGATATGGATATTCAAGGGCGTTTCGGCGCAACGATACCGTTTCAAAAGAAAGGGGAGAAACCGTGGGGACGGTTGCCTCTTTGGGTGGAACAACTTACGTCACTCGAAAACGATACCGAAGATCTTCCGCATTTTTTCCAAGCCGTACAAAGTGAAATTCTCGGCGAGCGTTGCCGTGTGCATGTAGTGGGAGAGAAGCAGGAATTCATAGATCTTCCGTGCCACTCCAGCATGTTGGATGTGGCATATTACGTGTCTGAAAACACCGGTTTGTACGCAACGAATGCGATAGTAAACAGCGAGGAGTCAAACTTGAAGCGCATTATTAAAGATGCCGATGTCATAGAAATTATCAGTGCAAAGAAAGGTATTCAGCGTACGGCGGAAGACCTGAACTACGTGCACTCATCACTTGGTCAAAAGCTGCTTGTGGAAGGACTTCGTGTTCTTTCAAAACGTGAAAAATACCGACGTGGAAAGGAGCTGCTTTCTCATATGTTGGATATCTCCATGGATCCTTTCAATTCGACGGAGTGGAAAAAATCTCTGCTGCGAAAACTCTGCGCGCAGAGAAGCGAGGTTGAAAACGTCGGTTGCGGTATTGTAAATCCCTTTGATCTTATGAAGGAACAGTGTCTGGCAGAAGAGTTGCTTCTGCTCGACCCACGATGTTTTCAATTTACTGCAAGACTGACTCCTCTTCAGAAAATTCGATTTATACTGCGTACATCCATAGAAAGCCTCCAGCGAAAGAAAGTGATAGGACTGCAAATACGACCGGATGTCATAGAAGTGCTTTCCGTGGAGAGCAATGAAAAAGAAAAACCATTGCGCCATACCAAAGAATTGGTACCGCTCAGCATTGGAAACCCCGCTCTGTTGGAACATCCGTTTTACTTTGCGCTTATGTGGTCCTTTGAGCCGGGTAGCAACCCGCTTAAAACCATTGCGAACCTGCAAAATCTACTTGATACTCCTATTGCATTGCTTCAGTTCGACCGTACAAGTGTGACACTCGGTTTTCATACGGATCGTATCGGCACTGTTCGCATAGCCTACGAATATCTGTTCAGTCAGTCCGATATCACACGAATCGTTCGTATCTCTCCGTAACCATCTGCTATGAGTCCTGCCAAACCATCACTTCTTCTTCTCTACTGCGGAGGCACAATCGGAATGAGACAGGATACGCGCACATCCGCGCTGCAACCTGAGCTGAGCATAGATGAACTTGTGGAATACGCGCCCCTTCTCAAATCTGAATTTCATGTGAAAACGCAAACCGTAACAAACTTAGACAGTACGAATATTCAACCTCATCATTGGTCTAACATTGCGGAAATTATTGCGAAAGAATACGGAAACTTCGACGGCTTTGTCGTGATTCATGGCACCGATACCATGGCATATTCCGCCTCTGCCCTCTCTTATGCACTCGGAAATCTTGGAAAGCCGGTTATTTTTACGGGGTCACAAGTGCCTCCGGAAATTCTGGGATCCGATGCCGTCACCAATATGGTGAATGCCTGCCTTGCGGCCACTATGGACTTTGCCGAAGTTGCCATAGTATTCGGCACAAAGATTCTGCGAGGAAATCGAAGTATGAAAGTGAGCGAAAGTGAGCGTAATGCGTTTATTTCTCCCGTGTTTCCGGAACTGGGTTCCATTCGTTTGCAGCCGGAAATCACGTACAATACTATCACGCGACGGCACGGAGGAGCGTTGGATATACAAAAAAAGTTCGCAGGAAATGTGGCCGTATTGAAAATCGTTCCGGGACTTGAGCCCCGAGTCTTGGACTCGATGATCAATTCCAAAATCGACGGACTTATTTTGGAATCATTCGGACCCGGAAATATTCCGAACCAAGAATGCAACTTACTCCCCGCCATTGATCAAGCGCGTAAAATGGGTATTCCCGTACTTATTTCCACGCAGTGCATTTACGGTACGACGCGTATGTACCTCTATGAAGTGGGTCAAAGTGTCATGGATCTCGGCGTTATTCCGACGGGAGATATGACGCCGGAAGCCGCATACGTTAAATTAAAATGGGCACTGGGACAAACACAAAAAAGCAAAGACATCGAGGACATATTTGCCAGAAACATTGCGGGAGAAGTCACGATTCCCGACTAGCTACACAGGTTTGCGTGCAGCTCTAATCCGAAGAAGTAATTCTTCGCGAATGTCATTTAAAAGAGAAATTGCCTGTATTTGCCCATCGATAGTTGACTGTTTTAATCCTACTTTCGAATGTTCGGTAGAAAGTTGCACAAGTGCAAATCGATTCGTGTCATACTCACTGCTTGCACCAATATCCAATCTTCCGAGTTGAAGCATGGCACATCGTATACGGTCTCGATATTCTTGAGCATGCCAGGATTTGTTCCGAGGGAGTAAATCTAAAAGACGTACGGCATCGTGCAATACAACCTGTGCGGAATGCGCACAACCTAATCGCTTCTCTTGTACCTGCACTGAACATTGCTTGGGATTTGCAAGTTCCGTATCTTCGTGAGCAAAATAGCATGGTTTGGTACTGAGAGATTCCAAGCTGTCTTCAGCCTGCGTAAGATCTGCCTCTGTTATGGGCCTTTCGCCTTTCATAAGGCACATAATTATACTGGAGGTAGGAGATCAAAAAAACCCTCTTACTTCGCTTCGAAAGACTATTTGTCCTACACTGTCGCCACGATGTTTGACCCCGTAGATCCAAAACAGAGCCTGCCCGACCTCGAAGAAGGAATTCTTCAATATTGGAAAGAAGAAGATATCTTCAAGCGAAGCATGCACATGCGCAGTGCCGGTTCCGGCGATAAGCTGGACGGTCTCTCGGGAAACAGCCAAGAATCATTCTCATTTTACGACGGTCCCCCTTTTGCCACGGGACTGCCGCATTACGGTCACCTGCTTGCAGGAACCATAAAAGACGTAATTCCGCGATACCAAACAATGCGCGGCAAGCATGTGGAACGTCGCTTCGGGTGGGACTGCCACGGTCTTCCAATAGAAAACCTGATAGAGCAGGAACATGGCATAGGAAACAAGCAGGAGATAGAGGAGAAGGGCGTGGGTTGGTTTAATGATCTCTGTCGTTCATCGGTGCAACGCTACACGTCAGACTGGCGCTCCGTGGTGGAACGCATGGGACGCTGGGTGGATATGGACTGGGACTACCGCACCATGGATCCCGAGTACATGGAGAGCATGTGGTGGGCTTTCAGTGAACTGCAGAAGAAAGGGCTGATCTACGAAGGGCACAAGCCCATGCATGTGTGCCCCCGATGCGTCACTCCCCTCTCCAATTTCGAGGTGACGCAGGGCTACGCAGATAGTACCGACCAGTCTGTGGTTGCGAAGTTTGAACTGGAAGAAGCGGGCAGCGGGCAGCCCTTCGACAGAGCTCAGGGCAGGCGGGCAGCGGGCAGCAAGACGTATGTGCTTGCGTGGACCACTACACCGTGGACACTTCCGGGGAATTTGCTCTTGGCTGTAAATCCGACAGTTGAGTACGTACAATTCAGGAAAGATGATGAAATATTGATTGTTGCAAAGGACGTTTGGGAAAACAGAAAAGATCCGAAAAGCATTCTTCATCCCCTACTGTTCGCTGAAACCGTACAAGAGGGGGAGCCGATTCCTGAAATGCCTTGCCTCACCGGAAAGTCGTTTAAAGGAAAAGATCTGATAGGCAAAAAATATAAGCCCCTCTTCCCCTATTTTGAGAAAGAGTACGGCAAAACCGCATTCAAAATCGTGGAAGGCGATTTCGTAACAACGGATGACGGAACCGGCGTGGTGCATATCGCCCCCGGTTTCGGAGAAGATGACTTTCGTACGGGTGAAAGAGAAAAACTGCCGTTGCTGCAACACATTACGATGGACGGTAAATTTACGGATGCAGTCACCGATTTTGCAGGCACGGAAGTAAAACCGAAGGACGACCCCACCAAGACGGACAGAAAAGTCATAGAACATCTGGAGAAAGCGGGATCTGTCTTCAGCACCCAGAAGTACAAGCACAGCTATCCGCATTGCTGGCGATGCGACTCTCCTCTTCTGAATTACGCAACGAGTTCGTGGTTTGTGAGCGTGGAGAAAATAAAGGGTAAAATGCTCGCCAATAACGCGAAAACCGAGTGGGTACCGAGCCATATTCGTGACGGCCGTTACGGAAACTGGCTGGAAGGTGCGCGTGACTGGGCAATTTCTCGTAACAGATACTGGGGAACGCCTCTCCCGATTTGGCGATGCTCCGATACGGGCGATATGGACGTGATAGGAAGCAGAGACGACCTGATGAGAGAGAAGAAAATTCGCTTCACGAAAATCACCGCCATTCGTCACGGTGAGAGCGAAGGAAATCTTATTCCCATTTACCAGGGAGAAGAGCCGGGTACGGATCTTACCGATGCGGGAAAATCGCAAGTACTACGAACCGCTCGTCATTTTTCTAACGAACAAATTCAGACCATTTACTGCTCCCCTCTCGCTCGTACCAGGCAGACAGCCGAGCTTCTTGCCAAGGAACTGGACGCCGAGGTCGTAGTGGATGAGCGCTTGCGCGAAGTATCGTTCGGAAAATACGAAGGAAAGACGGTGGATTTTTCTGATCTCTCGTTCATCAAAGCGAAACGTGCTCATAAGCTGGAGTCCGGTAAACCGGAAAGCATCTACCATTTCGAAGGCATGGAAACATGGGACGAAGTTGCGCAGCGCATCGGTTCGTTTCTGGAAGAAACGCTCCCCAAGCACCGCAGCGAGCACATTCTGGTGGTAACGCACGCAGATCCTGTGCAAAACATACGCGCATTCTTCACCAAGCAAGACCCCGTAAAGCTCTCACACCAACCGTACCCGAAGTACGCGCAGCCGTTCACATTCTTCTGGGATCACGAGCGCACCGAGCAAATGGATCTTCATAAAGACAGAGTGGATGATATTTCGTGGGCGGGCTCCGAGTCGGATAAAAGCATACAAGTCACCATGGTGCGTCACGGAGAAACCGACTGGAACAAGGAGAAGAAACTACAAGGCGGAGAATGCGATATTCCGCTGAACGATAACGGCAAGAAGCAGATAGTAGACCTGGCTAAGAGCTTAAAAAGGCAGAAATTTGACTGCATTGTGTCCTCGGATTTGAAACGAACAAGAGAAACGGCGGAGATTCTCTCGAAAGAGCTCGGCATACCCATGGAAGAGCCCATGCCGGAACTCCGGGAACGCAATTTGGGTAACTGGGGAGGAAAAACACTCGTGGAAGTGCAAAAAATGCAGCCTGCTCCGGTGGAAACCAAAAACGGTGTGATTCGTAACTGCACACCCGAAGGCGGCGAATCGTTCGGGCAGTACCTCGTGAGAGTGGAGAAAGCGACGGATATGCTGCTTGAGAAATACGCCGGAAAAAAAGTGCTGATAGCAGGCCATCGAGGCCTCATGCAGTTTATGAAAATCGTGTCACAGAACTTGTCTTACAAAGAAGCCCTCGCCTACGTACCGGAAAACGGATCGGTCGAAACATTTACAATGAACCAGAGGCTCAAAAGAATTCCCGAGGTTCTGGATTGCTGGTTCGAAAGCGGTTCCATGCCCTACGCACAGAAGCACTATCCGTTTGAACTGGGCGACAGGGACCGTAAAGAACCGCCGGGATTCCCCGCAGATTTCATCGCAGAAGGTTTGGACCAGACCAGAGCATGGTTCTACACACTCATGGTACTCTCTACCGCACTCTTTGAAGAAACACCGTTTAAGAATGTAATTGTAAACGGAATCGTCTTGGCGGAAGACGGCAAGAAAATGAGCAAAAGACTCCGTAACTACCCCGACCCGTTGGAAGTCGTGTCTCGCCACGGAGCGGATGCCGTACGCTTCTCGCTTATGAGCAGCCCCGCCGTACGTGCGGAAGATCTGCGCTTTTCGGAGAAACTGGTGGAAGAAACCGTTCGCAACGTGCTTCTGCCTCTGTGGAATACGTACAGTTTCTTCGTAACCTACGCCAATGCCGCCGAGTTCGAAGCAACGGAAACGAGGCGTCACTCAAAGCATCCTCTGGATATGTGGATGCGCGCAGAGGCGCAGGACTTGGTAAACAGAATGACAAAAGAACTGGATAACTACGACCTTTCGGCCACCTGTGCGGAAATCCATGAAACCATAGACGCTCTTACAAACTGGTATGTTCGACTCTCCCGTCGTCGCTTCGCAGGAAAGGGCGCCATAGATGTGCCGGATTCTTCGGGAGACCGAGAAGACGAAGACAGGCAGGATGCGCTGGCGACACTCCATGACGTCTTACTGACCGTTTCACAGCTGCTGGCACCGTTCTGCCCGTACATTACAGATGCCATCTACTTAAATCTGGTGGAAGAAGAGCATCATTCCATTCATATGACAGACTGGCCTGAAGCCAGAAAACTCACGAAGGAAGAATCGGAGCTCATTACCAAAAATCGCCTGATGCGTCTGATTGTTTCTCTCGGCCTTTCCGTACGAGCGGAGCAAAAAGTGAAAATCCGACAGCCGCTTACCAAAGCCACAGTGGCATTGCCACCGGCACTGCGAAACTCCGTACGCTTTGCGGAAGAAGATCTCACGCTGCTGCGACAAGAGCTCAACGTCAAAGAAATTGCATTCGCTGAAGATCCCGAAACCTTGGCTGAAAGTTACGTACAGGTGGACGCCCGTAAAGTGGGCCCTCGTTTCGGTGCGCGTGTACAAGAAATTATACACGCAGGAAAAGAGGGAGAATTCCAAATGGAAGAAAACGGAAATATTTTGATACTGGATGAAACTCTCACTCCCGAGGAGGCAACGCTTGTGTACAGAAGCAGAGAAGGCGAAAACGTCGCAGCGGACCGCGGTGTGGTGGTGAGTATGGATACGACAGTTTCGCCGGAACTTCAACTGGAAGGAGACGCACGAGACATTATTCGTGCCGTACAACGCCTGCGCAAAGAGGCTGGGCTTTCGTTTACGGATATCATCACGCTCAGTATTGATGGCGCGGATGATATTTTGGAGCACTTCGGCGAACTGATAGCGCAGGAAACACGTGCAAAATTTGAAGATACCAAAGGAGAAGATCATCCCATGGAAATCGGAGACCGTTCGGTTCACATTCGGTTCACAAAGATAGAACACACATCATAGTGAAGCTGATCGCTCCCCGCTGCCCGCTAATCGCTGCCCGCTGCCTGCTGCCCGCTTTCTGCTGAGTTCCTTCTTCTCAGGCAACCAAAATTTACGTACACTTCATTTATATGGCATCCGAAGGAGGTCTTTCTCTCCCGGCACGAGTGTTACTGCGAGCAGTGCTGAATATTGCATTGGTATGGTTTCTTGCCACATATTTCTACGCGTACTTCGAAATAACCGGCGGTCTTGCCGCCTACATTATCGTGGGCTCTCTGCTCACTCTCATGAATATCTTCGTACGACCGCTGCTGGAAATTTTCACGCTTCCTCTGAAACTGTTTGCAACCATTCTGGCAATCATCATAGTAAACGGAGTCTTTGTGCAGCTCACCACGTACATTGTGGACAACATGCAGGAAAACCTCGTCACCCTGAATATTCACGGCAAGCTGTGGGGCTGGATAGTCGTCGCGACAATCTTGGGAGTCGGAAACTGGATCATAAAAGCTATGCTGAACGGAAAGTAAGTTACATGGACTTACTGACAATGTCGTTGAGAGCCCATGACATTCCTTTGATTACCGCCTGCACAGGCATTTTGTTGTAGGAAGACACCATACCGAATTGGTTACTCTCCTTCTCCCAGCCAAATACTATGAAACACGGGAGTCCGAGACCTTGCACAAATGCTTCGCATTTCTTTCGAACTTCATCTTCATTCATAAGAAAACAGGGGGAAATACGGTCGCATGGTAGCAGAAATTCAACAAGCTACCCGTACTCAAATCTGGACTGCCGCTGGCGTATCGCCAATGCGACGCCATACCAAAGTAATACCGAGAAGATAGAGTAAGTAACCCATAATCTCCAAAAACGAAGGATTGCCGTTGTATCCGAACAAACTCTTAACAATACCTCCTATTGCACCTTTTTCATGCAGCAGAGGATAGACGCCTTCCGATAGCACCACAGGGTTGATATCCCACACGTTGTCGATAAGAACAGGAAGAAGAGCCGCTTCCTGCAGCTCATGAATGCCGTGAGCAATCAATCCGGCAGCAAATAGAATGAGAAGCAAGCTTGTGACGGAAAAGAACTGCCGCAACGACACCAGTACAATCCCCTTAAAAAGGAAGAAGCTGATGATAATGGCAACAGCGATGCCAAGAAGTCCTCCGAACATTTGCCACACACCACCTGAATGAACCAGAGCTGCCTGCAAAAAAATCACTGTCTCAATGCCCTCGCGCGCCGTACTGAAAAATACCAGGGAAAAGAGTCCCCACGGATGGTCATTTTCCAGGTGAAATTCCACCTGCTGCTCCACATCTTTCCGAATCGTACGACGCTGGCGAAGCATCCAGAGAATCATCCACGTCATAAGTCCGGCACCGAGAAGCATGGCAAATCCTTCATACAAAGCTTCTGCACGACCCTCAAAACCGCCAAAGGCAAGCTGGAAAAAAATGGCAAGAATCAAGCTCACTACCACCCCCGCCAACACACCGAACCATATGGTGATATTGTACCTCTGATTATGGGTGCATTGCAGGTATGCAAGCACTATTCCCACAATGAGTGAGGCTTCCAGAGTTTCACGCAGAGTTATAAGCGATGCGGCGGTCATACGAATTGTTGCGGCGAAATGATGCAACCTGCGCCAAGCATACTCCCACTTTTATCTCGGTCAATGGTATGATGCAGTCCTCTGCATATGAGGACTCTTCGCGTACTGCTCATCATCGGTCTTGTTTCCGTCGCTCCAACCGCATCCGCACGGTTCTGGGACGTACCGGATGATCACCCATACGGTGAAGCAATAGACTACATTATGAGAGAAGGCATAGTACGCGGGTATCCCGACAGAAGTTTTCGTGCGGACTTGCCGATTTCTCGGGCGGAATTCACAAAAATAATCGTAAGCACCCTTTTTTCCGAATTCGTCATAGAAACATGCGTCGAAAGTCTGCCTGACAGTAAAGAAGCTCTGGATGTTATTCGTTTTGACGATGTGAGTTATCTGGACTGGTACGGTCCGTACCTCTGTGTCGGTATTCTGGCAGAAATTATTCAAGGGTACCCGGATGGCACTTTCCGTCCCGAGGACGGAATCAATTTTGCGGAAGCGGCAAAGATTCTCGCCAACTCGTACGGAATCTTAAGTCCGGAACGACATGACATTCGTGCGAAACAAGATGTCTGGTACAAGCCGTACGTGGAAGATTTGGCTGATTTGAATGCCATACCGCCCACTATTCGGGGCTTTCAGTACCCCATTACTCGCGGAGAAATGGCGGAGATGATTTACCGCCTTACCAATGCGCACCTGGCAACTACTGTCACCTCCAAGCGCACCCTTACCTATGCCGACCTCGCAGAAACAATTCCCCGACTCCCTTACGTACGCAAAACAGAGGGCTTTGCCCTTACCTACCCCGATACGTGGCCTCCTCCTTTCTTTCAGGCACGCGGAATATCCAATGACGGCGTACCCGTGCAACGTTCAAGCTGGCGAGTCTACTTGGGTCACGACGATCAATCTTGCCCCGGATTCGGCAAATGCAACGAACGAAGTTTCTATATAGATGGCTACGATAATATCGATACGGATCTTCTGATTTCGGACTTCGATAACAGTCCGTACATCACCGTGTTGGAAGACGTGCTTGCAGATCCGATTTGGACAATAGTCTACGAAGACTACTCTGTGGGTTGCGGCTCCAAACGAGCACTGATTATGACAAAAGGACGAGTATACCGACTCACGGCTCTCTGCTCTGCCGGGAATCTCGTTGCTACGCGTCAGTTCGACCAGTTGCTGCGCTCGTTCTCTCTCATTGAGAAGAAGCGATAACATACTTTTCCATGGCTGCAATTTGTTCACAAAGTGAACAGCTGCTGCGAAGTGAATACGAAAAATGGAATACTTTTCTCCATACGCCTGTAATAGTTTTGAACTGTGCCGCTCCTTCGGTTTCGGACACATTGACCACGAAAAGCCATAGTACGTAGAAAGGATATATACATTTTTCTTTCTCTATTATGACAACCGATATCTTGGCACAAAGAGAAGCTGAAACGACTCGCGAGGAATCTCTTCCGAGCTTGGAGCTACCCACGACGTACGCAGAACTCGCTACCGTTATGAATCTCCTCAGTTCTCACCCCGAATTCGCAAAACACCGAAACGGACTGGCTGCAAACAATGAAGACCCGACTTTCAATGAGCTGCGAGAACATGAAGTCGGGCTTAGTTTCTGGGCTGTAAAACACAAACCCGAAGAGGAATTGGACGACGTGGATACCATGCATGTGCAATCTGTGTTTCAGATTATGCACGTACCCGGCTTCACCGTTAAAGCAAGAAGCTGGTTTGCCAGATTACATGTGCGCTCACTCTTTGGAGGGGCAAGCCAGTGAATCTCTACGCCGCAGGCCTCTTCCTCTGAGATGAGCGTACAAGAGCCGCACCGCTGAGAATATCGCGCATGTAGCGCTCCGCTTCACGACGAACGTAGCCTATGCTCCCCGTCGCGCCTCTGTGCTCCAACAGATTCTCTACCTGTTCAATAATACATCCATCCTGAAGATTTGCTTGGAATCTGAAGTTGTACGATACGGAATTCTTGTGACCTTCTATGCGTACACGCGGTACGGCATTCGGCTTGTACCCCGCTTCCACAAGAAAATCAGGCATAGCGACATCCGCACTCACGGGAGGGAGGGTGATGTTTTCGCGTTCCTGTCTTTCGGGTGGCATGCTGCTTTAGGCGGCAAGTTTTGTTTCCTTTTCTGCGGAAACAGCTTTGCCTGTGTCTCTCTGCGTAAATACTTTCACGCCGCTCGTTTGCTGCATTTCTTTCACATCCGCCCGCTGAAGATCCGCAGAATCCAAACCGAGGATATCCATGGTGATTCCCTTTTCACGAAGTTTGACCTGCTGCTTCTTCAGTTGAGCTATCACCGTTTCGGACGCACCGACCTGACTGACATCTATACCGAACTCCGTTGCACCTTCCGCAAGCTTTTGAGTGAGAAGATCTTGAATACGTCTGTCCGTAATATTTCCCGCCACCGCACGAACATCGCCTGCTTCTTTCAATGAGCCTGTTTCGTCTGTCACAGTTTCCTGAGAGCCATCAGCTTTCAGCTGAATGATTGCAGTGCTTTCCGTAGAATCCGGTTCCTGTTCGAGAGTGTTGACCATGGGAATGATGGGAAATGAGGAGTAGATTGTATTCTTTTTCCATAAAATGTCAAATTTCTCATACAATATGGCTTTTGTACCACACAGAGGCTTACAGCTTCCTGCTCATGCTGCCCGCTTCCCGCTCATCGATGCCCGCTGCTTACTGCCTGCTGTCACTCCTACCCTCTCCCTCTTTGTAGTAACGAATGGTCTTGTATGCCAGTGTGATATCGTCTTCTTCATTGAATCTTGCAAGAATACATTCAGAAAGCTTGGTTACCACAGAGCGCCTCTCTCCGATGGGAGTGGAAAAATGAAGAATGAAATTCACACCGTCTGCGGAAATTTCCATATAGACGGCAGGTCCGGATATCTGACGCTGCACATACATGGAACGTGTTCTCCGCATATACTGAATTCGTTCTGCTTCCGTAAAACGCAATGTTTCTTCCTGCAGAACTTCTCCGAGAATCGCTTTCGCTTTTACGGAATTACTCTCAAACGTAATCGTGATATGCATTTCCGCATTCACAAAGTCAGATGTCTTACTGTGATTGGTAATGGCCTGCGTAAGAACAAGGGCATTGGGTAACGACAAAATTTTTCCCGTATGCTCAAGAATGACATTGGGTGGAAGCCCCACTTCCAACAGGGTTACCCGAAGCATATTTATATCCACCACTTCACCCGTGTACTCACCGATGGTAATGCGATCTCCCGTGGAAAAGAGGCGATGCTGCAATATGACCATCCATCCCAAAATATCTTTCACCACATCCTGAAGAGCTATGGCAATACCGGCACCCACAATGGCAAACGAAGCTAGAATTCCCGGCTGCTTGGCAAAAAGAGTTGCTATCAACCAACCGAAGAGCATGACGTATGTCACCGAGGAAAACACCTTTGTAATTGTGTATCGTTTCTCCGCGTCGTGAATTTGAGAAAGATATTTTCTGCGAATGTAGGCTTCTAAAAACCACACAAAAAATATGACCAGCAAGTATTTCCCTATGCTTATAAACAGACTGAAATGCTGTAAGCGCTGCTGAACAAGCAATTTGTCGTAGCGACTCTTTTGCTGATGCAGCAGCAACTCCACCACTGCAATCCTCTCTTCTATGATTGCTTTTTTTGCTAGCAGACCTTCGTGAGATCTCGTCAGACGGAACTTGTCGTCCGTAAGAACACCTGTGCCTACCCGAGGATCCAAATAGTATTTCTTTTCCTCTGTCTGCAAGAGATCCAAATCCACTTTTCGTTCGCGAAGTCTGTCTTCCAGACCGGCAACAACATTTTTTTGCCTGTCTATGGCTTTGGGAAATTCCGAAGCGTCCAACTCTATTTCTTCCACCGGTGGAGTGACAATTTTCTGCAGCTCTTCTTCTATGAAATCTCGTATGACTCCTCGTTCATCCGCTATGCGCTTTTGAATGTACGTATCATCGGGATACCGCAACTGCCTTTCATAGAGCTGTTTGAGCAGAGTTTCATCTATGATGATAGTCTTCAATGACTCATCCTGCGCATGTACGGTCTGTGCGACAGCACACAAAATCGTAAAGCAAATGCCGATAGATCTGTAACGCATGTTCATGAATGAGAATCGTATAGTCTGTTGCGACGCATAAGTTCGGTAATCGTACTGACCAACTCATCGGGGTGCGGAACAAAAGGAATGGACCTTTTCAACTCCACTATACCCCCTCCCGTATCAAACCATACTATCCCATAGTTCAGAAAATTCTGAATAAGACCATGCTGCCGTACTTCCACACCCGTTAATTTATGAATCGGTATTTCGTGCTCGTCATCACATGTCAGCAGGCAATCATCAAAGTAAATCACCCGTTCGTCGGTAATGATAATATCGAGCAGTGCTTCACTCATCAGCTTGTGAAAGAAGAAATGGTGTGCGAAGAAAAAAAGCAACACTCCCACCAGAAAAATATCTTGTCCGATTTCATGCATTTTAGGGGCTGTCACGAAAGCTATGACTACTAAGATGATGGCTGTGCCTGCAAGCAAATGAGCAATCAGTGCTCTGGAAACATACTTCGCCCAGTGGGTACTGACCGCATAAATAAGCCGCTCTTGCGTGAGCTGGTCTGTCATAAAATGAAACCCCGTGAAAGCAGTAAGAAAACAATGATTGCCGCGATGATCCAAATAAAAGTCATGGCGGCATAGAGAATGCCAATCTTGCTCGAGTTGGATCGCAATGTTTTGCTATCTGCAGACAATGCTGCAAGTAAATGATTACGCTTAGCCGACGTTTTTTTGTAGTCACGAAGAAGCACCGGCATCACGAGCAGTGACAACGCACAAAGAACGCCTAGGATGACAGTTTGGATCTCCATGAAGGTGAGGAAGAATCATACCTCGGAAACAAGCTATACACGAATGGAATTCGAAAAAAGAATTTGTGGAGGCATGGGTGACTTTCATGCTATGTAATTGCCGCTCATACATAAAAATAAGAGAATGAATAAACATTGCTCGAAGGAGGTGTATACTACGAACATAAGAGTATCTGCTGTTCATATCGGCGATTCCATTGCCTTGAAACCGATGATCAAAAGTAATCGGGAGAGTATTGTTATGAGAAATCCTCTTATCGTGCAATGGAAGAAGAAGAATGTTGTTATTTTCCCGTTTGGAGTCGTGGTTTTTTGGGATTTTTCTGCCAATGAAGAACAACGGTTCTTCGCAGACATCGCCGAACATATTGTACATGTGCAAGAGTCCCCTCTCCGAGAAACGGGAAAAGTGGAAGAGGGTTCACAATTCAGTTTTCGAGACGATCGTATAACTGTCCCGTCTATCGATTCCAAATCTATCGCAGTTATTTCACTGATTCTCGCACGGTCACTGGGATTAGAAAAGCAAGAACTCAATCTAGAAAAGCTGACACTGCAATTTCAACCACTGGTAACGCGCAAGAAGAGCTCTTTATTGGGCTATGTGTCCAACAGAAAAATGTTGCGCATATCCGGTGAAGCTATGGATGTGCACCAAATAACATCGATTTCCATGTCGATGTTAGATACGCCGGATCTCGTATGGGACGACACCGATCTCTGCGATTTTTACAAGGACTTATTGGAAGAATATGAAATTGAAATGCGACACAAGCAACTCACCTATAAATTGGAACTGCTTATGCAACATTCGGAGTTTATTCTTCACCTGTTGGAAGCACGAAAATCTTTCTGGTTGGAAGTGACGATTATCGTACTCATTGCCGTTGAAATAGTGCTGTTTGTCTACGACCTATGGGGAGCAGCGTAATATAAAACTCATTGCTGATCGCGGAACCTACGGGTAAAAATTCTTCCTTTGCAAAGGAAGATAAGAGATACTTCTTCCTATGAACAATCGAAAAATTCCGCACATACCCCTTTTTGTAAAAACACATTCGAAAAAAGGCGAATCTCCCGGCACGCTGACGCACATCGGCAAGAAGAAAGTGGAAAAGCCTACAATCACAATTTGGCGATATGATGAATCCAAATGTGATGAAACCGTACTGAAAGATATAAAAGAACTTCCTGACCTTACAAAGTACAAAGGTGTGACATGGATAAATGTGGACGGAATAGACGATACACGACTGATAAATACTATCGGCATGCAACTGAATTTACACTCTCTTCTCTTGGAAGACATCGTGAACACGTCGCAGAGACCAAAAATAGAAGAATTTGAGGACTGCCTCTTTGCCGTCATAAAAATACTGCACCTGCAGGATGAGAACGGACATGTCGGAGTGGAGCACATAAGCTTGATTCTAAAGGACAATATCGTGGTTTCGCTGCAAGAGCAGCCGGAAGATGCATTCGACCCCACCGGAGAACGACTGCGTAAAGGACTGGGTAAAATTCGTAAATCCGGCGCAGATTACCTTTTTTACAGATTATTTGATGCAGTCGTAGACTCATATTTTGCAATCTTAAATACAATGGGAGATCGCATTGAAGACTTGGAAGAAGACACAATGTCGGAACCAAGTAATGAAGTAATGACAAGAATCTACCAACTCAGACAGCAAGTCCTGTTTGCGAGGAAAACAATACAGCCCATGCGAGATGTTGTAGGTTCTCTGAATCGCTCTGAATCCGTGTTGATTCAAAAGAAAACTCGTCCGTTTTTCCGTGATCTCCAAGATCATGCGATTCAGGCAACAGATACGGCAGATACGTACCGTGAATTACTTGCGAACATGTTGGATAATTATCTCTCCGTGATGAGTCACAGAATGAATACTGTCATGAAAACACTGACTGTTGTCTCTACCATTTTCATTCCTCTTACGTTCATTGTCGGTGTATACGGAATGAATTTTCACTACATGCCTGAATTGGAGTTGCCATGGGGATACCCTGCGGTATGGGGAGGCATGATGTTGCTTACCATTGTCATGCTCGTGCTCTTTAAATGGAAGAAATGGTGGTAGAAATAACTTACTCTCTGCCTTCTTCTTGAGAAGGAACACCGCTTTTGTACTCATGGAGAGGTATTCTTTCAAATTCCCAACGCTCCTTCCAGCCGCAATCCCCTGCCGCAGCTTCCACATGCGAACACCCCTTCGAAATTGCTCTGTCTATGACATGATAGATAATGAGTTTACCGATATCTTTGTACGCAGATCTGTCTGTTGCGGTAGCCAGAAAATAGTAACACCCCGCGTAGAGAACGGAAAAAGCAAAACTTACGGGAACCCCCCCGCTGCAAAGAACGCGAAAATCGCACGGAATATCGCCCTCTAGCAACGTGCGTAAAGCGGCGAGATATGCCGGTTCCGCGAAGAGCGACTCCGTACCGAATTGTTTTTCCAAAAGCAGCACCATAGGCGAAAGGTCTTCGAACGTACCTTCCCTGAAGGTAAACGGATGTAGCAGTAATTTTCGTATGGCCTGGCGAATGGAATCCGAATCGATTTTCTTTGCAAAAAAATCTGCAACATTCGTATATCCTGCAATCGGCAAACTGTATGCGTAGTCATCCAAGGGCAAATTTTTCGTGAATTCATCCATGGGAATGATGTAATCCAGCCAGTAATTTCCCGGCAGCACGGAAAGAAAATCTTCCAAAGACAGTTCCGAATGCATGGGGTGCGTAAATAAACGATTGCACTCCATAAACTGCCCGCCGAAGAACTCCAGAGTCAGTGAGCCCTGAATGGTGCTTTGCTGCAACGGCAGCAATGCTATCGGCTTGTTGCTGCTGTCTTTCGCCACAATGAATCGCAATGCTGACTTCGCAGGATTATAAAATAATCTGCGAAACTCCCATTCGTCATACAGACTTTCATGCGGGGAAAGTGCGTTCCACACATCTTTGGCTTGCTCCAAATCCTCTACGACGACAGACGAAATTGCAGACATACGTTCAGAGGATACTTGTCTGCAAATGATAGTACGGAGGACGGTCTTTGTAGCGACGGATGGTCATACGCATTATTTCTTCCAAAAAGTCTCCGTAGTCCATACCCAGCAGCTTCGCACAGTTCGGCACACAATCGCCGATACTGATGGAAGGATTCGGATTTAACTCCAATACATAGGGATTCCCCTCGGCATCCGTACGAATTTCCACACGACCGTAGTCGTGACAATCCAGAATGTTGTAGGTATCGAGAGCCACTTCCGAAATAAGCGAAGCCAAGCGACCCGGAATCTTTGCGGGCCTGTCTATGACTATTCTCTCGTACGCATCTTCTTCGGTCCACTTGGCATCGAAAGGATAAATATGCCAGTACCCCTCGGGCATTGCCGTGAAGATGGATCGTGATAACGGAAGTACTTTCAAATCTTCTTCGTCATTCCCGATAATGGACACATCGTACTCGTCGCCTTCTATGTATTCTTCCACCAGTGCGGGGCTGCCCAACTGCACTATCACTTCTTCCATTTGTCGCTGTAACTCTTTGGTGTTTGTCACCACCGAATTATTGGTAATACCTATGGAGTTATCCGTATTGGCGGGTTTGACGATGAGCGGATAGCGAAGATCGTCGCTTATCGCGTCGTCCATCGCATATGCGTAGTCCCACCGCGGAGTCGGAATATCATGGAACGCGAGCAGTTTCTTTACGCGGATTTTGTCTATGCAGAGACCCAAAGTAAACGGATTGGAACCCGTGTACGGAATTTGCATGATATCGAGAATAGAGGCGGCATGCGGCTCCAGTAAACTGCTGTCGTTAATGCGCTCACACACATTAAACACAATATCTATGCCTTCCGAGGCCAATTGCTCTATTGCTTTCGGCACATCGTTGAAGTCTATGAATGTGACCTTGTACCCTCTCTCTATGAGGGTGTTTTCTATGTTGCGTCCCACAGACATCAAATCTGCTTCGACTGCATTGGCACCGTTTGATTGATACACGTTGCATGCTATGCCCACATGAAGCTTACGGAGCGACCGTCTGGGAAGCGTGCGAATTTTCTCTATTTTTGCCCCTTGTCTCGAGTGAGTATTCGCCAGAGATGCCGCTCCCGTTCTGCCACGCCTCTTCGTTCGTCCGATGGAAGACGTACTGCGAAACGGCGTCACTTCTATTGCCACCTTCCCCAGTATGTTCGAGAGATTTTTTTCTGCCGATGCGAACGATGACGCAACGGATGTAATCCACCCGACATTTTCGTATCCTGCGGGGGGCACAAAGACAGAATCACCTATGCTCTTGGAAAACGAGCTGCTGAATCCCGCTTTCTTCAGTTCATCTTTTCCGCGGAACTTCGCAATAATGCCAGAATGTTCGGGTATGAAGAAATGACTGACAATACATTTGCCCGTTTCTTTCGCCTTCTGTTTTACGTTTTGACCCAACGCGATGTAGGCCGATGCGTCGACCATATCGAACCCGTACGCACTGAGAACATTGTCGTAGGTGTAGTCTCCGCCCATGCGAGAGGCAATTTCTATGATCATCGGTCCGTCGTCAGTCAGTTTTATTTCCGCATGAGCCAAGCTGTTTTGAATATCGAACACTATCAATGCGTTTTTCACCGCATCGTTTAGTTCGCCAAGCTCTTCTTCATCTATTCTCGGAGGACAATAATCTCCCGTTTCCATGAAAAACGGCGGTTTCATAATTGTTTTTTCATGCACTCCCACAATGTGCGGCACACCGTGTTGGCAATAGCACTCCATGCTGAACTCGGGACCTTCTATGAATTTCTGATACAGAAAATGTCTGTTGAATTGAAAAATGGGATCGTATGCGGCATTGCAATTTCGGCGCAGATACGAGAAAGCATCGCGGGCATGTTGTTCGTCGTCCACACGCAGCACAAACTGGCTGTCACTTCCCGCCACCGGCTTCATGACTGCGGGAAAACCGATATGCTTCATGGCTTCTTCCAGCTGTTTCTCCGTTTTGAGCAATCGCTGATCTATAAAATTGAAACCGCATTGTTTCAGTCGTTCCTGCATACGATATTTGTCTCGCGTAATATTCGCAGCTTCCAAAGAATTGCCCATCATTTTAAATTCCGCACATAAACGTGCGGCAAGAGGAACATCGTCTTCCCAGTACGTGGTAATACCGTCAAATCTGTTTGATTTGGAGGCATTTACCCAAACACGCACCGCATCCACCGCGGCCAAACGATCGTATGTGTCCGTGAGAATCCATTCATCCACGTAGGGCTGCGCCCAGTTCTTTTCCTTGTTTATCACCACTACCCTGATACCCAATTTTTTTAACCGCTGAAAAATAAAACGCTTCTTGGGAGAACCGGTATTAACAACAAGAAGGGTTTTTCCGTTCAGTGATGTGTCATGTTTCTTCATTGCAAGCTCGCACAGTATACACTGTCTGTAACAGCTTCAAGAGCATTTATTTTGCGACTCGGAAACCGAAGGTTCGTGACCGTGGAACGTACGAAGCTCTCTGATGGCAACGGGAATATACTGCGAATAGCGCACACGTTCCGCAAGGGTAATATCTGCCACTTCTCGGTACAGAGGATCTCTGATTGCAAGCAGGTCTTCCGCGGTTTTTCGCACATCTTTACCGACAAATTCATGTCGCTCTCTTTTTGCATTCGAAATATTTCTCATCACACGTTTTTTGCCTGCACGAATCCAAATAACTGCTGCATTCTTCGCGAGTGACTTTCGTACCGCTTCGGATTCTATGGCTCCGCCGCTCAGCACAAGTACGTACCCCGGCTGTATGGAACGCAGTACCAATTCTTCTTCATATTTTCTGTATTTTTCATTCCCCTCTTTCTCTATAAAAGCCTGAATAGCACCATATTGCCGTACAAAGGCAGCATCTATATCGCACCTCTTCATGTGCAACGCAGATGCCAATGCTCTTCCGAAGTTACTCTTTCCCGTCGCATTCATACCGACGATTGCCACGCAGCGGTTCCGGATTTCATCGGAAACTGAGTCACTGCCATACTTGGCGCCCCGGAACATGAAGGCAGTATACTTGAATACAAATTTTGATCAAAGGTGGTTACAACACAGAAAAAATCTTTCTCCAAAGCTTTGTCGCTTCCGTACAGGAGTTACCATGATGGTATTTGAATCAGTATTGCTGTGCAGTTAGACAAGGTACATCTGCATAGGAGCAGAACACACAACAATCCTCTCCTTGTGCTTTTAGGCGTTCGCTGCAGTGTGGACAAACATAAAAGTACTGACATTGTCCCACGGGTATTTCCGCTTCGGAATTCTTTTCGCACTTTGGACATCTGATAGTTGCCATCTTCTCTTTCCGGAGAAGATCAGTGTATACAAGTTTCCGTTTCACGGTAACTTGTTTTCGCCACGCCGTGTCGTTGTTCGACGTACGAAGTCACACTCCTTCAGATACATCGAAGGACTGTGAGCGAACGCAGTGAGCCGCATAGTGAGCTTCGGCGGGCAGGCCGCGTCGTACATGTGCGACAGTGGCAGGCATGCCAGATTTTTATTTGTGGAGATTGATTTTTTATGGGTCATACGAGTAGGATTTTGGAGAATAGGCGCAGATTACCGCTTCCGTAAACGACCTTGTTCATACTCCCTGATTGCCTCTTTTGTCGTGTACCACAACCGACCACGTTTGACCGCAAACAGTTTACCTGTTCGCGCGAGGAGATTTAAGTACTTTGCGCTGTACTTTGCACTCCTTGCGGCATCCGACAATTTGACCAACTTTCCAGTATCTTCTTTGGCAAAGGTTCGAATATAGAGATCCAGAGAGCGCTCAACAGATTGGACAACAAAGAGCACAAGCGGTTCCGTGTTTCCGTCGTCTGCTTTCTGCAACACAGTGTAGTATTTCTTGCGATCTGCCTTGAGAATGACAGCCAGTGGAATACCCTTGCGCATCAACGTGACATTCATGACGAGACGAGATGTTCTTCCATTTCCATCGAAAAAGGGGTGAATGGCAACGAGTTTGTGATGCAACAATGCAGATAAGACAACGGGATGGAGCTTCTTTTCATTCTTTTGGAGCCATTCCATCAGTTCTTTCATGAGTCCCGGAACTTGTGAAGCATCAGGAGGAATGTGCATTGCTCCTCCGATTATCACAGCACCATCGCGATATTTTCCTGCATACTCCTTCTCTGTTTCTCTTACGACAAGCTGGTGCAGTTGCCTTATGAGATGTTCAGAGATTGTGCATTGGTTGCCAGAAACGAGTTCGTACAAAAATTCCAATGCGTCTCTATGGTCTTTTGCTTCGAGATGATCTTTAAGAGGTTTCCCCTTGATGGTAATTCCTTCGTGCAAGACGAGCCATGTCTCACGAAGGGTTAGACTGTTCCCCTCAATTGCATTGGAGTTGTAGGTCATTTCAATCTCCAGCTGTTCTCGTAGTTTTTGCACTTGAGATATATTGAGCGGACGAAGAGCATTTAATTTCTTGAGCTTCTCATCCAGCCGTTTTTGTATTCGTGGATCTAACATATCCTTATTATGGCATAGGTCAAAAAGTAATGCCATACCATATTAAGGATTTTGTGGTTTACCATGAGCGAGGAGTTCGCTGAAAGCGAACGACGAGTCGAATGGTGGACATCCTGCGGAAAAGTTTACACCGCCTTGAACAACTCATCCTAGGCTGGTCGGAGCTCATTTCCCAGTAAACTCCACTATCATGAAGTAAAAGATCAGAAATATCGTAAGTATCGTCGCAATTGCAAGTTCATATTCACGAGTGACAATAGTCCCGTCGATGTCGAGGTCGATATTCATAGCGGTTTTCTCTCACCTCGTGACTGTAACTTTTTCTTCTGCTCATAAAATATTTTGGCTTGAGCCTGGGCAACTGAATAATCAAGACCACGACTTTCAAATTCCTCTCTCAGAGCAGATAGAAAAAATCCCCTTGCTGCTACCCACCCGGGATTGCCACAGTCTTTGTTCAAAGTATCCTGGAGCTCGACATCGGTCAGCTTTTTAAATCTCTCTCTATATTCTTCAAAACTAGACATAGTAAGAAGTAGAATGGAGTTGCTAGTTTAGCCCTTATTCAGCTTCGCTTCTATACGCACACCACTCAAATCAAAACATTGAACACTGGGCATCGTAGTTTGTGACGTCGATGATGCACATTTGTTCAGGTTTCTTTTTCTCCAGTTTCTTTGCAAGATCCAACGTGGGGATTCTGACCTTGGTATTTACCGTCCATCGCACGAACTCAGAAAGACGAAGCCTGTGACGGCTTGCAACAGCCTTCCACTTTGTTTTTTCAACTTTGAATACGGTAAGCCGCAGACTGGTTTTTTGCGTGGGCATTAGACCGACAACTTTATCAATTTTCTCCCGAGGCGCACGCAAGATGTCTTGCAGGTAATCCACATTCGGAACGCCATGCTCATTGAACTGTTTTTTTTGCGGCTGTTGTTATGCAGAAAAGCCCATGAATCAGAGTGACAAATTACAGAGGGCGTGCTACCCTTAAGGCACATGGCACCTCAGCTTCAAAAACGGCTGTCAGCGCCTTTTCGGTTTATTGTTTCAAGGAAGGGAAGAAAACATCTCTTTCCTTACAAGAAAAGAAATAAGCGGGCGCCTCCTATTGGCTAATCAGAAAATTATTCAATTCTCGCATGAGGAACGAATGATTTCGCGACCGTTTATTTTTTTCACCAACTCAACTATGAATACTTTTCTCACTCCCAGACTACTGGAAGCCATATCATTGGCTGTTTTCGTGCACAGTCCCATGATCCGCAAGGGGGATGGTTTGCCCTACATTACTCATCCTATGGCCGTCTTCGGTCTTCTGACCCACTGGGGAGCCGATGAAGACACTTGTATCGCCGGGCTTCTCCATGATGTCTTGGAGGATGTTCCGGAAAATGAAAAGGGCAAGTACCACACAGAGATCGGACAGAAATTCGGAGCAAACGTACTCGAAATCGTCGAAGGAGTAACGGAACAGGACAAATCTCTTCCTTGGAAAGAACGGAAGAAACTCTACCTAGAACACCTCAAGGTTGCCTCGAAAGAATCCTTGATGGTGAGTTGCGCGGATTGTACGCACAACCTCTCCACTCTTGCGGACGCGTACGAGAAACAAGGAGAGGAAATTTGGAAGCGGTTTAATGCCATCAAGCAATGGAAAGTGTGGCACATCGATAATCAGGTTACCCTCCTGAAAGAACGGCTACCGGAGAAATACTTGGATGAATTATTGACTCACCAACGCGCTCTCAATCAGCTCCTTTCCAATCCTCTGCTTCCGGAATACCAGAGTGGTCTTTCGGAGGTTCCAAGTGATAAGGATGGCACAGTCAGATTCAGTATGGACCCGCTGTATCAAGAGCTTTGGGACCATTGCATGCTGACTGAACAGGAAATGGAAGACGGCATGTTGGCTGATACGAAAGAGGCGCTTCAAAGAAAACAACAATGAGAACCTTTCGAATCGAAGAGTTGCTGAATAACCCCAAGCAATATCTTGCTGCACTGGAAAGAAAGCTAAAGCAGGAATCCAAATTACAGGAATACGAAGATCAATTGGTAGTTACAAGGGAAGCATTACAGGAAAAAGACACAGAGCTAACACGTCTGGGAAGGGCTTTAGGGCGTGGTTCCCTTGCAGAGAACCGTCACGATAAACTCGCAAGGGAAATCAATGATGAAATTGAAGTACTGGTAAAAGAGGAGGAGCGCTTAACGGGATTGGTCAATGGTGAAAAGGAGAAAGAGCAAATGCTCAATTCTCTGGAGAAATTAGCAAGGGTATACAGGAAAAAATACAAAACCATCAGCAAACAGGTGAAAGAACAGATTGTATGTCTGCTCATTCATCGGGTTACTGTTTACCGCAATGGAAGGGTAATAGTTGAACACAGAATTCCGAAACTTGATGATGACTCGGATGATTCTGATAATCAGTTATCGAATCATGGTGGAGATGCCGGGAATTGAACCCGGGTCCAACGTGTAGAGAACGTGCTCATACTGTCATGCCTCGTTCGATACTCGCTGCCATAAGAATGAGGCCAAGATCGGCAGAGAGGGGTGACGCTTTATGTCAGTATGAATCACGTCAGGTTCATACTCACCTCGCTAAGTGACGCCTCTTCCTCTTACGCGAGGATGGGAGGAGAGACGCGTTCGCGTAGAGCGAACTTATGCAGCCATTGCAAACTGAGGGGTCAAGCTCATACGAGCGAGAACACCTTCAGCAATACGATTGGCTCTGCTAACTAGAGAGTCGGCAATTATAGTGTGCAACAAGTGGGTATCGGGAACCGTTGCCATCCCGAACAGAAGCTAGCGAACGCTAGAAATCACGCTGTCGAAACCTGTCATCCCCAGTGATGTAAACGACCGAGAGCCAAAGAATACCATACACTCACTCCTCTTGCCCACCGTAGCTCTGCCCAAAATACTACATTCAACAAGCAGGGGGCGAAGCGGGGGCAACGGCAGCATACATGGTGTACAACGAAGAGCAGTGCTGTGAACGATTGTGCGTATTGTACTCCCGCTCCCCTGCTTTTCTGACATTCTGGCAGAAATGCACCATATTTGTTAGTATGGACGGCATGAAGAGAGACAAAGGCAACTTTTGGGCGAACTGCATAGGGCACTGTCTCGCGCACCTTCAAAACGGTGTGGATGACATATGTGAATGGGGATTTGAAAAAATGCGCTCTGTCGGAGACATGCCTGCCCCTACGGGCAAGAAACATGAGAACAAGTATGTGCACAACGTAAAAAAACTGACAAAAGGAGTATTGTTCTTCATTGGAACCGTGGGCAACTCCTTCTACGACAAATACGAAGAGTTGAAGAGCGAAGACTCCAAATAGTATTACTCTCCGTGCTTCGGGTCTTTCGTCTTTCGCCGTACTCTTTTGCCTATGTTGGCAACTGTCGCAGACAAATGCTCACGCACGGTCCACTTTCCCTCCAACCATGTAATCAATTTTTGTTTCGCTCCGAACCATGCTTCTCTTAATTGCTTATTCTTTACTCGTTCTGCCTCTTTTTTGGCATCTGCGTCCTGATTTTTTTGCCTGTCATCAAGAATACCATGCATGGCATGACGAACGTATCTGTCTAGGGCGAGCTCTGGAAAACCATTCTTTTCTCCATCTTCAGGATCATCATCCTCATCCGCTTCTACCATTCGTTGCGTCAACGTACCGGTAAGTTTCGTCATGTGCACACTCGTGCCAATCTGCCCGGACGTTCCTTGAGAACCGTATTCCACCGTGTCCATAAACATTTTTTCAAGCAGAAGACCTCTGCCATTGGGAATTTCAAGATGATCGGAATCTGTAGGGTCGGCAATCGCTGCGGGCTCAAAACCATCACCGTGGTCAAACGACCACGAATGAAAATGACCGTCGGAATCTACCCAGTATTTTCCTTCAATGGTTTTAAAAGGGTCTTTATTGCCATGCTCCAGATGATTCACCAATGCTTCCTCCAACGCAATTTTAACCTCCATTGTAATTTTATTCAGCACTCTCTCATACACATTCGTCACGACCTCCGGCTCGTGCTCCAGACCCTTTCCCCTCCCCGCGGCAGCAATACGTTCCATGGCATCACTGCACTGTCGTTGAGTCAAAATACCGCTCAGAAGACATCTCTTTAAATAGCCATCTATCTCTGTAATAAGCGCACCGATTGCTGCGGTAATCCCAGGAACTTTTATGTTTGCATCATTTCCATCTATGCCCTCATCGCGTACTCTCTGCAGGTTTTTCCTGATGTACTCAGGAATAAATTCTTCTTCCTCCGGCGACAACGGACCTATTACAAACGGTCGTTCTTCCACTGCCGACTCTGTATATACCTCACCGGGCATGAGAAGCAAAAGTAGCGTATACTTGACTTTTATACAAGAAAAACATCTGATAAGTAAGTGACCTATAATGGCTCTCACACGTACAAAAGAGCAAGAGGGAAACTCATGCGATGTACGGACTACTCCGGTACGGCATTGTCCTAAGCCAAGAAAAAGGGAAGAGGGAGTAGTGTGCCGTTACGCACCTGCTATACTCTGCCCACTCTTATGCCTCCGCGAAGCACCAATGAGATTCGGCAAGCGTATCTGGATTTCTTCCGCAGCCACGGTCATGCGGTGGTACCCGGAGCACCGCTCATACCCGAAAACGACCCGACGGTACTCTTTACTACAGCCGGTATGCATCCGTTGGTCCCCTATCTCATAGGGGAAACGCACCCCGCGGGAAACAGACTGACAGATATTCAACGGTGCATTCGCACACAGGACATAGACGAAGTGGGCGACTCGTCCCACCTCACCTGTTTTGAAATGATGGGCAACTGGAGCTTGGGTGATTATTTCAAAAAAGAAGCAATAGAAATGAGCTTCGAGTTTCTGACGAAGGTTTTGGAAATTCCAAAAGAAATGCTCGCGGTCAGCTGCTTTGAAGGAGACAGCGATGCACCGAAAGACGAAGAAGCGGCAGGATACTGGAAAACAGTCGGTATTCCCGAAGACCGCATCGCATTCCTGCCCAAAAAGGAAAACTGGTGGGGTCCTGCCGGGCAAACCGGTCCGTGCGGACCGGATACCGAGATGTTCTACTGGGTGGGAAATGGAGAACCGCACGGCAATCCTGCCGTAAACGAAGATGACTGGCTTGAAATTTGGAACGACGTGTTCATGCAGTACAACAAAAAAGACGACGGTACGTTCGAGCCACTAACGCAGCAAAATGTGGATACTGGCATGGGTCTGGAGCGAACGGCAGCCGTCATGCAGGGAGTGGATAATGTGTACGAAACAGATGCAATGAAACCGATACTCGAGCGCGTGCTACGCATGCATGAGGACGTGCAGGAAATGGTAAAAGGCAAACTGAATCCCGATACGTTACGCCATGCACGTATCATCACGGACCATATAAAAGCAGCGGTGTTTATAATCGGAGACGGCATTACACCGAGCAATGTGGATCAGGGTTACGTACTTCGTCGACTTATTCGCCGTGCCATTCGTTCCGCTCGGGCTCTGGGCATAGAGCATAACGGTTCATTCTCTCCGAATATTGCCGAAACGGTCATAGAACAGTACGGCAGCTTCTACGGGCATCTTGCCGAAAAGAAGAAGGAAATCTGTGATGCGCTGAGCCATGAAGAAACACAGTTTGGCAAAGCACTGCACGAAGGCATGAAACAATTCCAAAAAACAGTGGAGCAGGCAGGCAATACCATAGACGGACTCGCGGCATTTCATCTGTACGATACCTATGGTTTTCCCATAGAAATGACACAAGAACTTGCCGCAGAAAATCACATGAAAGTGGATATGGAAGGATTTCAACAAGCGTTTGCAGAGCACCAAAAACTCTCTCGTGCGGGAGCGGAAAAGAAGTTTTCGGGGGGTCTGGCAGACCACAGTGCAGAAACCACCAAACTCCATACGGCAACGCACTTGCTCAATGCCGCACTGCGAAAAGTATTGGGAGACCATGTGTACCAGAAAGGATCCAATATTACCGCAGAAAGATTACGCTTCGATTTCTCTCATGATGACAAAATGACTCCGGATCAGTTGGAGCATGTGGAGAAACTGGTGAATCAGGCAATCAAAGAAGATCTGCCCGTTGTGTACCACATCACCACGGTGGAAGGAGCCAAAGACGAAGGAGCCATAGGAGTGTTTGACGAGCGGTACGAAAGTGAAGTGAAAGTGTACGTTATTGGAAACGACAAGCTGACGTTCAGCAAAGAAATTTGCGGCGGTCCGCATGTCGCCCGCACGGGAATGCTGGGAAGCTTTACCATAAAGAAGGAAGAGAGCTCCTCTTCGGGTGTGCGACGCATAAAAGCGGTTGTTGCCGGAGGTCCCGAAGAAATAGATGTCGCACAGGCAGCATAGGAAATGAAAAGGATGTACCATGCTTCCGTGAATATTCGCTCTCTTCTCATAGGTACTCTGTTTCTCGGTGCTCTTGCGCCCTCACATGCGAATGCAATGCGCAGTGCCGAGTGGAGTTTTGCGGGAGAAACATTTGAAAGCGGATGGGAAGTTGCGGGAGACCCTTCTCTTACTTCCACTCCCGAAGGTCTGCGGATATCCACGACCGTACGCAGTCTCTTTGGAAGATCTGTCTCTACGGCAGATCCCATAGATACGATTTCGTTGGACTACAAAGCGGATGACTACATAGAAGCAGGCATCTACTGGCATGAGAAAGGACGGGACAACGATGACCTGACGAAAGCATCCTTGCGACTTGCCCCCACAAACGGAGTCGGGAGCATTTATCTGGATATGACCAAATACGAACGATGGGAGAGGCGAACCGATTTTATCGGCATCGGTCTGCCTGCAGACAGTGAGCTGATTATCAATCGATTGCGCGTGCAAGGGTGGAATCCGGTAGAGAAATTGCTGGTGGCACTGCGATCGTTTTGGACATTCGACTCCATACGACCGTCGAGCATCAATTTTTTATGGGGTCCGCACATTGCATTCACCCCCATTGGCCGTGAAATGATGTTTAAAAGTACTCCGCCCATGGAACAGTCTGCAAACCGCTACTTCTACATTGTCATGGGCATTGCAGTGGCGTGGACCGTCTATGGCATAAAAAAGTATCCTGCGCGAAAAAAGAAAGCGATGTCTACGCTGGCGGGAGTAATGGCCGCGCTATGGATAACATATGACATTCGCATGGGTACGGAATTCCTTTGGAACGCCAAACATGATTACGACACCTACCTCAGTAAACCCATAGGGCAACGCACATTCAGAGAGCGATCATTCTTTACGGATTTCGCCGCAGGTGCGGCATCGCTCGTACAGGACAGAAAAGAATATGTATTCCTTGCGCCGCAGCGATGGCCATACTTGGGGCTGATTCGATATTACACGTACCCCATTGTGCCAACAGAACCGGAACAAGACGGCACCAAGGATACGTGGGTTGTCTACAAGAGACCGGATGTGATTTTGAATCCAAAGAATCAGCTGGAAAGCAGAGGAGTTGTTCTCACACGACCCGGGGGAATACTGCATGAATTTGAAACGGGAACATTTATCTTCCGCGAACAGTCATGATGCTGCTTCTGCTCCCCGTCGGCTTACTGCTTCCCACAGTTTCGGGATGGCTCACGCTCCGCTTAGTTGAGAAGGAGCATCCTGTTCTATTGAATCTGGAGCGATGGACACTTGGGTGCTTGCTTGGAACAACATTGAGTATGTACCTCTCGTTCCTTGCACATATTGCCGGGTTTATGTCGCTGAGTCTCACGGGGTTTTTGGGCATACAAGTTAGCTATTTCCTTCTTGTTTCCCTGCTATGGATGCGCTTCCACGTTTCATGGCACGTAAAACCTGTCCCCTCTCTCCCGAAGAATGTGCGGCTGTCCAAGCCCGTTACCATACTCCTTGCCACCCTGATGTGTTGGACTCTGCTCAAGTTGATAGTTGGCGCAGTGATTTTGGTAAGCACACCGCCGTACCAAGATGACGTGTTTAACAACTGGAACATGAGAGGAAAACTGTTTGGCATTACCAACGCACTCACGCTCGAGTTTGCCATCGGCAACGATATTACTGCCGTAGGAGGCGTAAGTTCGTACCCTCCCACTGTCTCCATGACCAAAACAATGCTGACCGACATGGCAAGGCAATGGCATGAAGGACTGGCGAACTCCATTCATTTCGTTTGGTTTCTATGCGTACTTATTTTGGTGTACTGCACTCTGCGTAGGCGTATGCCCGCCGCTTGGGCATTGGCAGGAGTGTACGGACTCAGCAGTCTGCCACTCTTTTTCATGCACGGAGTGACCCCGTATGCAGATGTGTTTATGGCGGCTCATATTTTTGCAGCTGTCTCCATGTTGTACGGAGCTGTGTCGGCTCAAAGCGACGAACACAGCGCCAGTTTTTTGCGACTTGGCGCGTTGGCTACGGGGCTTCTCGTTTTTACCAAAAACGAGGCACTGCTGCTGTACCTGCCGGTCATACTCCTTCTCCTCGTGTTCATTTTGAGGCATTTACACGCACATGATGTCTTCGGTGAAAAGCAGGTACGAAGAACAGTTTCCAACTTTGCGATGGCATTGCTGCTTGTGGGAGCACCGTGGATTTTGTTTAAGCTGGCACACAATTTGCCCTTTGGTAACGCAAAATCCGTATCGGGATTGGAGATCGCGTGGCAAGAGGGTGTGGCATACGCCATAATTATTAACACATTCTTCGAGGGGAACTGGGCATTGCTCATTCCCCTGCTACTCGGATGCATTGTGTTCTTTCAAAAGGAGTCTCTGCGAAGCGCCACTGTCATATTCACCGCATTCTTCCTTCTGCTCTATATAGGCCAATTGCCTCTCTTCTTCTTTACGGGACTTTCCACCGAAGCATTGAATCAAACGGGATACGCACGCGGCCTTGTGCAAATAGCACCCATTGGAGTGACCGCATTGTTCCTTATAGTACATTCCGTACTGTCCCCGCCGACAGCCGCAAAAGATTGAGCTCTACGATGCACCGAGCAACTGTCCACTCTCATTTCTTGAGTTTGGAGAACTTCTGCTGAAGACTGGTGCCTACATGCAACATTACGCCGCTTTCCTGGGACACCAACCGCACATCAGTACCGCAGAACTTGCTGCGGTGGTACCCGGATTTTCTTTGGAGAAAGTACTGGATAAAAAGATAGCGCTTTTCAGCGCAACAGAACCGTTGAAACCATCCGTACTCAATGCACTGGGTGGAACGGTGGTACTGGCAGAACAAATAGGAGGCAGCGAACTCTCTCTGGCAGACCTGCCCAAGGTTCTGCTGAATGAAATAACGAAGAAACGCGGCAAAGTTACATTCGGACTACGCACTGTTGGAGTCTCTCCGAAGGTGGTACGTCAGCTCTACCGCAAGTGTAAGGATGCGCTTAAAAAAGATGGCAGAGCCAGCAGATACGTAGGGTCGGACCGTAAACCTGCGGCAACCGTACTGCTCCACGATGCAGGTCTGCTGGATGGCAGCCAAGGATGTGAACTGACAGTCATAATGGGGGAAGATCTCTTCTGGGTAGGCAAAACCATTGCCGCACAAGACATCGATTCCTACACAAAGCGTGATATGGAAAAACCCGTGCGAGACACAACCGTAGGGCTCCTTCCTCCGAAACTTGCACAAATACTTCTGAACTTCGGACTATGGCTTGCCACGGAAAACGGCTGTAAGAGTGCCATAAAGAAAACTCCTGTGATTATGGTGTTCGACCCGTTTTGCGGCACGGGAGTGATACCCATGGAGGCGCTGCTTCGTGGCTGGCCGGTACTGGCATCCGATAAAGCTCAAAAGGCAATCGGAGGCACCACGACAAATTTGGACTGGATACGAAAAGAAGAAAAGATACTGAAAAAAGAAGTACCTTCCGTTGTATGGAAACACGATGCTCTTAAGCCGTTTGTGCTTAAAGAACTTCCGGACGTTGTGGTCACGGAAACAAGCCTTGGCACACCCATGAAAGTGAAACCCACGCTCAAAGATGCCATGAAAGAAAAAGCGGAGAACGAAGCACTGCAAGAAGGCTTCCTTCGCAATGCGGCAGAAACGCTTCCGGGAGTACCGTTGGTATGCACATGGCCGGTTTGGCGAACCAAAACCAAAGCGGTTTTCTTGGAAAAGATTTGGAAAGTCATAGAAGAGCTTCCGTACGACATCGTGCTCCCCGTGGAGCCCGAAGACGGAGAAAAGCCGACGCTGTTCTACCGCAGACCGGACCACTTCGTGGGAAGAGAGATAGTACTGCTGCTTCCGAAGCAGAAGTAATGCCTGTCTCTCGGGACAATGTGCAACTTCTTTTCCCGGCAGCTATGTATACAATCTGTTCATGAGTCTTACGAAGAAAGAATGGGCAGTCTCTCTGTTTTGCATCTGGCATATGGTGGCGGTTGCCACGTATGCAATGCCGGATTTTTCCGATCAAACGAAAAAATTGCGAGCACTGAAAAGCGGAAGCCTCGTCGCAGATTTCATTGAACTCTTTACCAAGGACTTCTACGAACTGACAAAGCCCTACACTCTGCTTACAAGCCAGTGGCAAAAGTGGACTCTCTTCGCACCTGACCCGCTTCGCAGAGTAACGTCCTTTGCAGTGGAGGCTGAGCAAGACGGGAAGTGGCACAGAGTGCATGAAGTGCAGCCTCGTACCGTCTCTTTCTGGAACGCAGCCGTACAACTCAAGACCATTCGACGATTGGAAGAATCCAAATACAGAGAACGAAATCTTCCCATACGAGCACACTACGCAAAGCAAGTGTGTGCACGGTACAACCTAGCCCCGGACACGCCCGTACGTCTTCGTATTGATCATTTTGTTCTTCCCATGCACACGTATCCGCACAGTGTTTCGTGGTGGAAGAACTGGAAACCGGAGTGGGTTTCTCGAATAGATGCCACTGCTCAGTGTCCCCACACCTCATTATGAACGCTTTTCGCAATTTCTTCTTTCGTGAAATACAAGCAAACGGATTCGGTCTGCTACGAGTCTTATGGGGAGGACTGGTCTTCTTCTGGATGCTCAGTGTCATACGTTTCGTACCGTTTTTCTACAGCGAGAGCGGGTTCCTACCTACTCCTCTCGGCGAAATAACATTTCGAAGTGCGTACAGATTTTCACTATTGGACGGTATGGAAAGTACGGGAGTTTGGATTCTCTACTTTCTTCTGCTGACTTCCGCACTGTCTGCATGCGTAGGAAAGTGGCCTCGCATAAGCACCATACTGACCACCGTACTCTTACTTTCTTTCCACGAGCGCAATCTGTTTCCGTTGGGTGGCGGAGACAAAGTACTGGGACTCCTCGGATTTCTGCTCTGTATCACGCCGGAAATAAGAGCGTTTTCCGTGGAAAGAATACCCAAGCAATGGAACTCCTGGTGGAAGGAGCACAAACTGCTTCCTCCGCTTACAATGCCCATATGGCCGTACAGACTTCTCCTCTGGCAGGTTATAGTGATTTATATATTCTCGGGGTGGGAGAAAATGACAGGCACAATGTGGACAAACGGCACTGCGGTGGCTGCCGTATTTCACCATCCGCACTTTTTCCGATGGGGAAAAGATATGGCAGATGCTCTCAGTCATCCCGTATTCAGTGCGACAATCTCGTATGCCACACTCATGTTCCTGCTCGCATGGGCATTGCTGCTGATTCCCCGCTCTCTCACGTCTCGACTCCCGCAATGGGTGCAACCGGGAACACTGAAGCGAACACTCATTCTTTCGGGGGTTATGTTCCATATCGGTATTTTTATCCTGCTCGATGTCGGCGCATTTTCCACTGCCATGTTGGCGGCATACTGCGGGCTGCTGCTGGAAGAAGATATGAATGCGATTCGAACGTCACTCAATATAACGTCGAGTGGCAAGTTTTCCGTGCTATTCGACGGTAAGTGCGGATTTTGCCAACGAAGTGTCTTCGTGCTGAAGATGTTGGATTTTCTTCACAGACTGTCGTTGGTGGATTTCCACAATGTGGAAGCCCGTAAAGCTGTTGCACCGGAGCTGACATTCGAAGAGCTGGATAAAGCCATGCATATATATCTTCCCGGTGGCAGAGTAGAAAAGGGATTCGATGCATTCCGCATTATTGCGTGGCATCTTCCGGCTCTCTGGATAGCAGTCCCCTTTCTCTATATTCCCGGCATTCCTCCTATCGGGAGAAGAATATACGCAGAAATCGCCAAACGCCGAAAGAGTTGTACGGGCGATTCTTGTACGTTCAGACCATAGGAGAAGAAGTCATCTATTCGTTTTCAAATGCGTTGGGTTTGCTTATACTGCCTGCGGCTATTTCGTATTTCTCGGTAGCTTAAATGCCTAGTCCTGCTCCCTTCGACTGTGCTCAGGGTGACAAGCAGGACGTCATAAAATAAGCCAGCTCGGTTGGCTGGCATGATCCTTCAGTCACCATCCCCTATTCCTCGGTAGCTCAATGCCTAGCCCTGCTACCGCAGGGCGTCATAAATACATAAGCTCGGTTGTCTGTATGATCTTTCTATCACCATCACATATTCCTCGGTAGCTCAATGGTAGAGCATCTCGCTGTTAACGAGAGGGTTGCTGGTTCGAATCCAGCCCGAGGAGCCAAATATTTTGCGTCTTAATCAAAGAGAATCTTCGGAACATTCGCAACACGATGCATTAACCGCATAGTACCAATTTTGTCAATAAAAACTTTTTCTCTATAAAATTTGGGAACTCACCACGGCTTTGGACCGAATGTGTGGTATGCTTTTCATTTACCTTATGATTATTCAATCCGCTGCAGTATTGGCAAAGTTACAAGAGACGCACTTGGATTATACACAGGATGGATCACGTCATTTTCTCTGCCCGTCATGCAGAAATCGTACAAAGCTGTATACACTGAAAGACGGACGCAAAAAGTGCAGCGTTTGCGTCAAGAAATTCGATCCCGATAAAAAAACAGATAAAACGAAGCTGAAGCAATATGCTGATATTCTCGTCTGCTTCTGCCTCGATTTTTCGGCACAACAAACATCGGATCTTACGAAGCTTCGGTATCGGCTTGTCGCTGATTGCTATAAACACTTTCGTATACTACTTGCGCAGCAGAATCTCCTTGAGGAACAAATGCATTTGTTGACAACAGTGGAGGATACTGACCGCAGTAGCTCCGAAAGCACAGTCCTGCAACACACGAAACAAGGCATAAACCACAAAAACACGAAAAAAGGTGATGCTCCTATTTTTGGTGTTACATACCTAAAAAACGGAAAAATATTTATCGATGTTCTTCGAGACGACAGCATTCCATTTCATTTTGAAACGATTTTTAATGACAAAGAAATAATCGGCAAGAGCCAATATTGCGCTTATGCCGGATTCATACGCGGAGGAAAGTTTCTACGATTTTCCGATACGACCGACCACACAGATGGAGTGGAACATTTCTGGTCGTGGATGAAAGAACGCATGCTCAAACATCACGGTATACGGAAGAAAAATACCGGTCTCTACCTCAAAGAACTGGAATGGAAATATAATCACCGTCTTCTTAGCCCGAAAGCGCAGGCATACGCCATTGTCGATCTCATGCCATCAAACTTCTTGAAGCAGTGGTCGAAAAAAACACAAAAACAGATGAAATCAGTCCAATAGAGTATGGAGTCCCATGACTATAGGCGACATGATGTATTCCGCATGTCCTTGCGGAAATTTTTACATAAGAACAGGATTCGATTTCACATGAGTAACCTTATGGTCAAACAACGGCAAGCATCGCGATTCTCCAATGGTACCGCTCCCCTCACATGCAGCGTCGCAACAACCATCTTCTGTTCCCGCACCGATCATACGGCTTGCAGTCCGGCGAACGGTAAACTGATTGGTCAGGACTTCACAACTCTCGTGTACGTTTGTCTCAATGCAGACATAGCTCTTCCTGTTGTCGAGATCTGTACGCACTCTCTTACGGAAGAGGCAACATCTCTCTACCGTGCGTATCGGGGGCCCAGATAGCTGAAGATTTCTCCGCCCTCTCTCACGCTGTAATCGCTTCATTTCCCTTTTTTATTATGCGCTCTCTACTTCTCACTATCATCGGCCTTCTCGGTTTTACAGGTTCTGCATTTGCACAAAACACAACATTTTCCCTGCAACCATTCACGGACGTTGCCGTAAACAATCCGAACTACGAGGCCATTGAATATCTGCGAACACAGAATGTGGTCAAAGGATATCTGGATGGCACATTCAAACCCAACATGATTATCAACCGGGCAGAATTTGTGGAGTTCATCATCAATCCCTTTATTTTGGACACCAATGGTATGGGGAACTGTGTGAGTGCAAATACACCAAGTAGCACAACGAAAGTTTTCTTCTCTGATGTATCAAAAGGTGCTTGGTACGCAGAGAATGTGTGTTTTGCAAAAATCAAGAAGTTAATTGACGGGTATCCTGACGGTACGTTCCATCCGGCGGATTCCATTAACTTCGTTGAAGCGGCAAAGATTATCTCTAATGTGTTCACTCTGAGTATTGGTGCATATCAAACCGGAGAATTTTGGTACCGCCCATATGTGCAAAGTCTTTCCGATCTGCATGCAATTCCTGCGAATATCAGACGCCTAAACCAAACACTATCGCGTGCCGATATGGCACAGATTGTCTATCGACTGAAAGTGGATGCAACGGAGAAGATCAGCATGGGATTCAATCAAAGTAACAATTCCTTGTATCAAAGGAATCCCATCACACCCGTTGTCAGCACACCGAAGTCTCCCGTCGTTTCCAATACATATAACAGGCCAAGTCGTCGTTCGATTGTCGCAGAGGCAGAAAGTCGAAACAGCGCACGCATATCACGGTAGTACGGTGAACAATTCTTGTCTCTCTTCCCTCCAAAAATCCTATGTCCGATGACATCACAGCACTGCAGTCGCGCATCACAGCAATTGTGAGCGATGAGGAACGCCTCAATCGCAATCGCAAAAGTGCGCTGGAAGTGCAACAAGCGCGACGAGATAGCGAGAAACGAACCGAAGCTGCGAATATGGCGACAACGGAGAAGGAAAAGCAACGCCAGATAGATAGTAACGCAATCAAGGAACGCAAGTTTTTGGAAGAACTGAAGAAACAGGGTGAAGAGCTGGTAAATGTATCGAAAGAAATCCGCGATGATTACGTCGCGGAGATGCATCATCGCAAGGTAGCCAAGGACAAGCTTCAAACAAAGGTTGCTGCTCTCGAAACAAAAATGCGAAGCATAAAAGCAGCAAGGCCTTCGTAACGATCATGCCATTTATAATTGCATTTCCTTTCTTGCCTTCCCATGACAAAAAAACTCATTGTAACTCGGAAGCACTTGCCGGGCTTCAAAGCACAACGCACTCCATCCCCCTCACAATGTTCAACCTCTACGGCAAAATTGCCCTTATTACCGGCGCACAACCCACCTTGGGGAGAGTGTATGCAATCGCTCTGGCATCGCAGGGAGCCAAAGTTGTCCTGACAAATACAACCGAAGAATTGTGCAAAGACGCTGTAGCAGAGATTGTTGCGATGGGAGGAGATGCGCACTGTTTTGGAATGGATGTGTCCAGGAAAGCCCAGATAGATACAACTATTGAGAAAGTCGGACAACAATTCGGGCGCTTGGACATTCTCATTAACTGTGCAGGAGTATTTAAACCGAAGCCTGCTCTGGAAATCACTGAACGGGAATGGGATGAAACCATCAGTGTGAATTTGAAAGGACAGTTTCTGTGCGCGCAGCGCGCGGCAAAAGAAATGGCAAAAAACACATGGGGACGCATTATAAATATTTCTTGGATCGCCCCCGCCGGTGAAGGTATCGGCTTCGGTGGTCCGGCACATGCGACTGCATCCAAAGGAGGAATGATTGGCATGAACGAAACTCTTGCGGACGAATGGGCGCCGCTCGGTATCAATGTGAACGCTATCGCACTCGGTGTGATTGAAATACCGCGAGTTGAAGGTGTACGTATCTCCGAGGAGGCAAAAAAAGCCATTCTTGAACATATTCCACTGCATCGTATGGGCAAACCGGAAGAGGTATCCGGTGCCATTATTTTTCTTGCATCACAAGAAGCAAGCTACGTCACGGGTGCGACCATCTACGTGGATGGAGGGTGGCACTCTTTTTAACATATGAACATCTTTTCTTTCCTTAAGTGCGCAGATATCGATGCTTCTCGTATGAAATGCATTTGTCACAGAAGATACATTGGATGAAGTAAATGGAATACCGAGCAAACGTGCAAAAAAAGGAAGTACGGTACGAGGAATGAGAAAAACATGCAACCACGCTACAGGCATCGTTCATACACACATTGATAATCCTCAGTTTCACCGCCACCCCCTTCCAATACCCCGCATCCGCCAGAAGCTCTATGAGAGTACTTGAACTTGGGAGCCAATTCTTTTTTTGTCGCACTGGACGATACCTTCAAACACGATTGAGGGATTCTTTGCAGATACTGATCTTCTGCAATCGGAAACAGCACAAAGCTTCATCGGCAGTTTTCATAGGACTATGGAGTAGGTGAACGTCCACATGGCCGATCTGCATTGCAACTGCACCGCTCATAACCTACAGATTTGCGGTTATCAGGCGGCGTGATCAACTTAATAAATAAGAGATCGATTTCAGCAGCAGACTTTTTAAGACTGCAAGAAAAGTACGAACTATGGAATATTATATGGATCTACAAAGAACAGTTGTAAAGATACTTTTAAATTAAAGTTCTTATAGACTAATCGTGTCTATTTGCCCCCTCCAACTTATGTTGTCTTCCATAGTGAGGAAAAATCATCTTCTACGGATGTATTTTTTTGTTCTCCTCTTCGTATTGAGCAGCGCCGCGTTGGCTTTTGACCCCACGAATAACGGCGGCCCGTCCGACGGCCAAACAGGTGTGCCCGTGGAAGCGTTCATTGATCGCGAATTCGATCTGCCGCTCAGCGGCGCGACGCTCACGGTGGGAGCGAGCGGGACCGTCCGGCTGCAGACGAACGATGGGAACGTACAGGGCGGAACGCCGACGGGTGACAATCTCTGTATCACTGCGCTCCTAAAAGGGGGCAACCGTATCGAATGCGACCACATGGCCGACGGACAACCGCTTCTAGGCAACACATGGTACACATTCACACTCACAACCGGTATCAAGACGGCCACGGGCATGGCGCTCAGTGCAAATGCAGCGTACCAATTCCAGACAAACTCGTTTACCGGCGGCGCCGACTTTATTCCTCCCCCCTTTGTGATCGGGGGTGTTCCCCGCGCGGGAACAACATTCCCATCCAACGCAAAAATGCGTGTGTACTTCAGTGTTGGCGGAAGCGGCGCATCAACCGTCATGCGAACCGACAACACCGGATCTGTTCTCTCTCCGCAAAACATCAAGCTGTTTGCAGCGGAAAATGGACGGCCTGCCAATGACACCAATCTCCTTGCCTGCGCCAGTGTCGGTGCCAATCCTGCTCTGCCGACAGACTGCAACATGGCATGGAATTCAACCGGAAGTGAACTGATTATTACACCGGGCAAGAAATCCCCCGGCGGCTCGATTGCATCGACGGGCGGTGCCGGCATCGCTGCAGGCCAGCAGTACGTTCTCATGATTCAAGGGGCTTTCGATGGAGCGGGAGGAGTGCAGAACAGTGACGGCATCGGCATGCCCTTTACACATTTCGTCTCCTTCACAGCAACAGGCAGCGACACACTCGGCCCCACCCTCAAAGGGACGTACCCCGCGAATAATGCGACGGGAGTCGACCGTGCCATCTACAATATCAACATCGGTTTCAGCGAATCGGTCGATGACGGCAGTGTCGATAGCACCAGTATCCTCCTGTACGAAGATTTTGATGACAATGGCGCCTTTGATGCCGGTGTTGATGTGGTGGTAACAAGCGCCGTCGACTACTTCCCTGAACTCGACGCAGCAGTCATTTCGCCGACGGCTTTGCTTGAGGCAAGCACGAAGTATTTTGTTGTCATCACAACAAATGTGCTTGATCTCGCCGGCAATAACTTCGATGGCGACAGAGCGACGGGCGGCAATCAACAAAAGGTCATTGCCTTTACGACAGGCAACATCATCAACGGTGGCGTAAGCGACACGACAAAGCCGAAAATAAGTTTTGCAAACGCGAACAATTTTTCGGTGGAAGTCTCGTTCACAGAGCCTTTGCAGTTCGATAATGAATCGAGAAACGGTGCATCGAGCGACATATCCAGCGTTGTGAACAACATCAACAACTGGACACTCCAGTCACCCATCGGCAGCACGGTAAGCCTGAGCAATAAACGGATCGAGTACGAACCGAGTACGCTCACAGCGACAATCTTTGACCTTCTCTTGCCACCCGACCAAACGTTCCTTGTGAAGACCGCCACCAGCACGGGTGCAATACGGATGAAAGACCTCGCTGGTAACCTGATGGAAACAACAGGATCAGGAAATCTCGCGAAGGGGACAGTATCGAACGTCCATGATGGCGTCTCAGGCGAATTCAACTTCGGGAATGGTATCCGCGTGTTGCCACGTACTCCGATGGCCAGTGCAATCAGCGCGTACGAGGTGGAATTCGCCGCAGCGACGTCCATTCCCCTTGGCGGCACGATTGTCTTCACTATGCCAAGCGGCTTTGCAATAGTGGATGACGGGGGGGCGTCGGAGTGTGAGGACATTGCGAATGTGCCGGACAACAGCGATATCAACGGTCCTGCAACGGGAGCTATTACCATTGCATCCATCGTCTGCGATGCTACAGCCAGAACCGTGACAATCACGACAGGTGGCGCAGCGACGACGGCCGGTGATCGTCTGCGTTTCCTTCTCCAGGGGATTTCTAATTCCAGCATTCCCAAAGACTTTACGACGTCGGGTTACAGCGTGGACATCAAAACGAAAGGGCTCGATGGCTCAGTGCTCAATACCCTAACGAGTCAGCCCTTCTTTCTCATGACTCCGGGGACTCAAACGATCGCGGGGACGGTGTATAACGACAACGGTGATGGAGGCGGCACGGCGAATGACGGAACAAAGAATGGATCGGAGCCGGGCATTGCGAACATTAAGGTATGCCTCGGTGGCTCCAACGGTTTCAGCTGCCAGACAACGGACGTCAATGGCGCCTACTCCTTTACGCTTCTCAATAACGGCTTCTACAATCTCAATATTCCGCCGCTTGCAACCGGCAGCTACATCGGCGGACCGTTCTTCCGTGATGTTCAACTCAGCGGAGGACAGAACAGTACCGGGGTGAATTTTGCGTTCCGTTCCTCTGACCGTAATATTTCGATCACCGTGGGGGGTATTCCAAGCAATACGGACCTGGACGTCTTCGCCTTCAATTCCACATCCACGAACGGTGGAGGCCATATTGTTCGCGAAGTTTTATGGAACGGCAATGCTTCCCGCTCGGTCACCCTACCCGTATCGGACGGTACGTGGGAGATCGGCGTGGGGCCATGGATACCGAAAGATCCGTCTCTGGGTCCCCCGTCTATGCCCGATTTCACCTTCATGCCTCCCAAACCCCAACAGATGAAAATAAACGGCGTTGGTACCTATGAAACGAGCCTTACGCTCGCAAGCGCCAATCGAACAATCAAAGGCAAAGTAGTGGATGGTGGTGGAACGGGCATTGCCGATGCATTCGTTTTGGCCCGACCCACAGGCACAGGAGCATTGAATGGTGGCATGGCTCAAACAGATGCCAACGGAAACTTCAACGTTAAAGTTCAGAATGGAGTATACTATGTGGACGCAGGCATTCCCGGCATGCCACCGACCGCTCCCATTGAAGTGACAGTGCGGGACAACAGCGGCGCAAGTGACAGCAATAGCACGGCCGATGTGTACAGCAAAGGAGTACTTCTTGTGAATGACGGTGATAACGGCTCTGACAATCTGCTCCTCAAAGTAGCCAAAGGCAATCTGTACATTTCCGGCCGCGTGCTGGATGAAGACGGCAATGCCATTTCGTACGCCCATGTCATGGCACAGGAGGTGGATTCATCGGACAATCCCAATGGTCCGTTCATGGGTACGCCAACGGACACCTCTGGCAACTACACCATCTACGTGCGCTCAGGTCGATACAAAGTGTTCGCACATGCTCCTCAGTACGGTGAGTTGCCTGCACTGACCGTGGTAGTTGCTGCGGGATCGAATGCAACGGGACAAAATATACAAGCCGTGGCGGGTGACTTTGGAACAGTCACAGGCACGATCACAAAAGGAGGAACAGCCGTTGCCGGGGCATTCGTGAATATCTTCGGAGCGAGTGGAGGCAATGGCACCGTGACAGACGCAAGCGGCGGGTATTCCTTAAAAGTACAAGCAGGAAGTAATTACACCATCGAAGGATTCGTACCCGGCTCCGGACCACTCACCCCTCTCTCTAGCATCACCATTACGGCAGGGCAGACATTGAGCAGCCAGGATCTCAGTATGGCGGAGGCAGGAACGATCAAAGTGACGCTTACGGGATCCAGCATTATTAACAATGCTTTCGTGGAAGCGCGAGACAGTAACGGACGCGGCAACAGCACGAGTGTGAATACCACACCGGGCGTGTATGAGATTCCCGTTCCCGCCGGAACGTATACCGTGAAGGCACAAAGTCCAGGTATGGGACTCATTGGTTCAGAGTCGGTCACTGTCACTGCGAACAATGTTGCTTCCGTCACCATGGCTCCTTCCGCCATCTACGTTGTCTCGGGCACGATCTCCTCGGATTCGACCTCCTGCACCATCGGCGCATCGATCATCTTCGGTGACAGCACCAATGGCCGTGTTACGAAGGCTACAAGCGCAAGTGGAGGCACATTTTCCATCAGCCTGCCCAACGGCACATACCGTCTATCGGCCGGCAAACCGGGCTGTATCGATAGCGCGGCACCGACGACCATTACCGTAAACGGCGCGAACGTTTCCAGTGGAACTAATCGAACGCTTACTGCGGCGGACGGAACCATTAGCGGTCGTGTGACGCTGTCATCCACCGGCATCACAGTCGGCACAGTCGTGATTGCAGAAAACGCGGACGGCACGTTCGCCTTTGCCGATGTCGACACGACACAAACAGGAGGCGGAAACAATTACACATTGAATCTCACGGCAGGTACTTGGACGATCAAAGCGCGATCGGAGGGGTATGAATCTGCCTCGACCTCCGTCACACTTTCCACTGGAGGTTCCGCAACAGCGAATCTTTCGCTCACCGCCATTTCCGGCTACACGCGAAAAGATCCAAAGACATCAACGATGACACCGTCGCGCGGCGGGCTCGTCTATGACACGAATATCGGGAGTTCCTTCAAGATGAATGTCCCCGCCGGAGCACTTGGCAATGCTTCCGATGCAACATCCATTAGTACAAAACAGACAACGGCCGTAGCCGATGAAACCCCGACTGCTGTTGTCCCAGGGGGCAAGGGGTACGAAATCAGCGCGACCGCGGCGGACGGTCAGAAGGTTTCTGACTTGTCGGCGTCCGTCACCATCACGATTCCCTATACCGAAGCAGATGTTACGGCAGCCGGTGGAACAGAAGCCGCGCTGGTCGGAGCGGTATGGGAGAACGGGCAATGGACGCCGCTATCCACGACCGTTGATACGGAGAATAACACCATCACGATGGTGACGTCTCACTTCTCCACCTTCGCTCCCGTTGTGCCGACCGGTGGCGGAAGTAGTGGTGGCGGTGGTGGTGGAAGTAGTGGTGGCGGTGGTGGAAGCAGTGGTGGTGGAAGCAGTGGTGGCGGTGGAGGGGGGGGGCGGAGGTCTCTGCCGAGCGCCGGCGCCATCAACGGAATACATGCTGCAGCGTCGCTCCATACCAATGCTCCTCCCAGAGAAGTCGTGGATACGACACACCTGCGCAGCGTGCGCGGATATCTGGTGATGTCCATTGAGGACAACGATGTCACCTTCCGCGACGTTTCCGTGCAGGAGTGGTTCGCGCCGTTCGTGGCGACCATCATGCGTGCTGGCATTGCCTCCGGGTACAGAAATGAGCAAGGCAATCCAAAGGGAGAGTTTGGGCCGGGCAATAGAGTGACCTACGGTGAGATCGCGAAAATGGCTCTTGAAGCGGCGCGATTCGGGCCAGGGAGCTTACCAGCGAAGAACCCGAGTGCACAGGGGGATTGGTCTTCCTTGTATATCGGTCGCGCAGAAGAATTCGGCTTGAGTGTGTATCTCGATTCCCCCGATGTACGAGATTCTGCACGGCGCGGAGAAGTGATACAAACGCTTGTGGAGGTTCTGGAAATCACTGAACCTGCGCCAAAAAAGATGACGGAGATCGATAGCGGTACGCTCACGGGCACGGGTGAAACTCTCAGTGGGAGCGGCAGACTCATCGGTTCTGGATCAGTGCTCACCGCCACTGGCGATGCTCTGAAACAAGAGGAAGAAGTGCCGATGCTTCCTGATGTTTCCTTCACGGACATCCGTAGCAATCACCCCCATGCCCAAGCCATTCTCCTTCTTGCAAAGCTTGGGGTGATCAGTGGCGATACCGACCGAGACGGAAAACCCACCGGAAATGTTCGTCCGAACGATCCTATCAATCGCGCAGAGGTTGCTAAAATATTTACAAAGCTCATTGAGCTTGGATACATACGATAATTGCAGCGTACGAGGGGTCTGCGCGCAGACCCCTCGTTGCAAGTAAATGGATTGCACCTGTTTGATCTGTATCACCGAGAATAGAACAACTGATTGCGCTGAGCGAGGCTGCGCGGAACTTTCTTTTAAAAAACTTCAAAAACGATGCCAATGCAGGTTTGGCCTTTGTGCGAAGGCCGACCTACCAAGCCCCCGGAAGAGTGTTTCAAGACTGGGTTTTCCGTCGGAACGATGAAATCGAAATGCCCTGGGTGTTCGAACAATCGAGCACCAGTTTCGGAAGTAATCACGCAGGGGGCGTATCGAACTTCCTGTTTCTCGAGGGACACGTAGTCACCGTGCCGTACGACGCCGATCGGTTGGTGATGATGGCGCAGGCCTCCATAAGCGGAGGGGAAGTCGATCAGTTCAGAAGACCGTAGTTTCAACTGACGAAGGAAAGGCAATACATCCTGCTGGCGCGAGCCGCCAGCAGGATTTTTGTATAACAGAAATCACATGAATAAGTTCATGGCTCAAATGTGCATTGCATACTTAAAAGAATTCCACACATAGAGTTCATACAATATCCGATCTTGGACACTCATCTTGCATGTTTTAGACTCCTGCAGAATCCAAAATCATCCCGGAGTAAGATTTATTCATTCGTACTTCGCTTACGAATATGTACATGCAGCACCTGACTGGCACATACTGCCAAAGTCACAGTGAGCAGATACACTCCGATGATGTGCGATGCGCTTGCCGATAAGGGCAAATACGACTTCAGCATTGCTATGAAGAATACGCAATACCATGACGTGAAAGAAACGGCACCCATGGCGAATGCGACTGCGCGCATGGTATGCATCGTATGATGCGCATGGATCGGATGACGCAAAAAAGAAAATTCCACCATATGCGGTGCGATAAACTTGTGCATGGTTATGCCGTTAACGGTCAATACAAGAACAATAAATGCCTTCGAAAGAAAGGCAGATGACTCCATAAATTTTGAAGGATCGGAGAGAAAAAGAGCAATACCCGAAAGATAGAGTATGCCCAAGGCAACCATAATTGCATTTGAAAGAATCCGCATTACTTCCGCTTCCTTGGATGAAATTTTAAAATCCCGTAAGAAGTTAAAAAAGAGAATATCAGTGATGGTTGCACCACCCATACCAACTGCCACTCCTATTAAATGGAATGTCAGAAAAATACGTTTGTGCAGCGAAAAGAATTCAATCAAAGCCTCTTCCATAGAATACTAAGGGGTACGACTGCATCATACAGTATCCGGATGTTTCTCTCTACATGAGCAGTGAATCCGGCAGAAGTCTACCGTACTTGACATGTTAAAATGATGCGATAAGATCGCAGTGTTATGCAGCTCTCACTTCTGAAGCAAAAGAAGGCGAAGAAGACCTCCCACACTGGGAAGGACAGCTGCTGATACCTGAATGTATTTCGGAATCTCTAGCTCCTTCCCGGAGCTATTTTTGTATGTATACCCATTATCTCATGTCACATTCCCCTTCTCATTACCGCAGTACCATGCATTGGCTCACCCCGCCCGCTCAACCCGAACAGCCCCGCAACCCTGTGAAACTGATGGTGCTTACTTCTGTTCGAGATGTCGGTTCCTGCGATAAGAACGGCTCCAGTGTCAGCACACCGGAAGGATGGCGCTATATGGAAGGTGCGGTGGAGCGACTGATAAATGAATCTCGTGAAGGTGGTGCACTTTCGGGATTGATAGAAGTGGTAGGAATTATCAACGACGACATGGAACAAGACATGAAAGGATCTCCGTACCCCGCACAGCCAAAGCCCTATGAACCATGGATTCATCTTCACCACTTACGGAACGAATCCGGCGAATTGATTGCAGGTGAAAATATGACCCATTGGATACCCTCAACATTTCGCAAAGTACGAACCGCAGATGACCCCGCTCAGAAAGCCGAACTGAAAACTGAATTCGAACGCCAAGTCGCGGAGCGCATGCGGCAATGCAATGCGGACATACTGCTTTCTGACCATTACATGGCTCGCATAGAACATCTCATTGCAAAAGAGCACGGGCTCTACGGTCGCGTACTGAATATTCATCCTGCCATTACCCTCGCAGATCATCCCTACTGCTTTCGGGGTCCGACACCGACGCAAGATTCCATAGACCGCGCACAGACCGATGACCATACCATTACAGGTGCGACTCTCCATCTTGTGAACAGTGTCATTGATGACGGTCCTCCGATTGCGCATATGGAAGGAACGCCCGTGTATCCCTACGACGATCCTCAACATCTGCGGTATCGCAATTACCAACAGGCAAAACTGCCCCTGCTTACGACGGGGTTACGCCACTATGTTGAACATATCTTCATGCATATGAATCGCCATACGTCACAACTTACCCCCCAATGATATGTACCCTTTTCACCTTCTCCGTCGGCAAAGCGACATTTTCCCATTGTTTGGGAATCAACTGGAAGGAGAGCCTTACATCTTTGATTTCTCATCGCGAAACCCCAAGACACTCTCTTTCGATACAACGGATTTTGACGGATTCCAACAAATTGTTTTCGACGAACTCCGTGCAAGCACATGCACTTGGGGCATCGGCCGATATCTGGAAGAACGCTCCACGACGCTCCGAAACTATCCGCAAATGATTTCCGAAGGGCGTATTTTCCATGCGGGAGTGGATGTAATTGTCCCTGCGGGATTTCAGGTGCACGCACCTGTGGCAGGGACGGTATTCCTGGTCGGCAAAGAAGAGGAGGTGGGAAGTTACGGAGGATACGTGGTCCTTCGACACGAAGGTGCATTCGAAGAATGCTATTCACTCTACGGCCATTTGAATGCGAAACATGTCGTACAAGAAGGCGACATACTGCAAGCCGGAGACATTCTTGGTTCCACTGGGAATTACGCCGATAGCGGTGGCTGGTTTACCCATACGCATCTGCAAATCATCACTCGCATGGCACACGAGTCCGGCTACATGTTTAAGGGCTACGTAACCGCAGACGACTTACGGACAATTGAGAAACTTTTTCCATCTCCGTATCCGCTGTTTCGGTACTGAATCTTTGCCGCACTTGAATAAGTGTCATTCTCTGTATAGGATTTCGTTCTGTGAATAAAAAACTGCTCATCATCATTGGCATTATCGTTGCTGTGGCCGTAACAGGAATTGCCATTTCCCAGCCGAAAGGTACCGATAACCCGGATATGTATGTCGGCAAGAGCGCCGAAGAGTGCTCTCGCATACAAGTGATGTGCATAGAGGGCTTTGAACGATTCGATGATGAAAATGGCTGCGGATGCCAACCGATTGCACTGCATGACAATTGGAAGACGTACGACAGTGATACCGTGGGCTTTTCCATGCAGTACGACCCGAAATTAACCGTCAACGAAGACTCCGAAGAAGAAGTGCGATTTTATTTGCATGGTCCGACACAACGAGGTCAGACCGAGATGTACGACGGCTTGCTTCTCTCCGTACGAAAGGTACAAGCCACAGAGGGAATGCAATCATATATAGATTCTCAATTAGAGCAGTACAAAGACATCGGGACTGTGACAGAACCTCTTCATGACGGAATGATGAATGGAATTGCCACCAAAGAATTCAGTGCGTCCGCACTCGGAGACTCCAAAAGAATATTTATAGAGTTGAATGAAAATTCACTCCTGGAAATTGCATACATGGCTCCGGATCCCACGAATGCGGGATTCCAAGAGACAATAGACTCCATGTTGTCTTCCTTACGGATTCATTGGTAAGTTCGAAAGTAGCTACTTTTATTCACTGCCCTCTCCTATTTTCCGCATGAAGATACTCTCTTCGTATTCATAAATTTACGACTTATAGCAAACACGAAGTGAATGCTGTGAGTTTTCTCCAACTTTGCATTCATCTCCTTCCAGATCATTACAATGTGGAATATCGGGCGGTGCAACTCCCATAGTACAAGACCGAGGCGTATTCCAAGTGCCCGACTCACACCGTATATTGCAAAGAAGTACGGTATTCACCATACATCTTTTGCTATGTGAACCATCCGAAATTATAACGGGCGAGCATATAAGTCCAAGATCCGCACAACAATCGCTACTCGTTTCGCAAGTTGCATTTTTCACTCCGCAAACGCTGCCTGTATTCTGCGTGTATATTTTTTCTTGTGCGACTCTTCGCAGTGCAATTCCATTTTGAAAATCAGTTCGAATTGCAGTCGCAATCGACGGCTCAACATCGAAAATATCTGTGATTGCCACTGAACGTTGTACAAAATTTTCTACTGATAGTATGGCTTCGGTTAAACGATCTTTTTCAGATTCCTTCGCATGCTCTTTTATATTCAGAAGGCGACGCGAGATATCATCTACCGATGATTCTACAAACAGGGCCAGAGTAAACGCATGTAAGTCGTGCACATCTGCACCTGTATATTTCTCCAAAGAACGAACTGACGTTTCCATGGAATACAACGCATCTGTAAGAAGCGGATTAAGAGCGACCATAGATGTGCCAGATTGACTCTCGTAAGACACCATATATTCCAATTCCTCTATCCGTTCGGAAGCATGATTTGTATTGGTCTCAATTTTTGAAGAATCGCCACGCACATTCGCTGTAAGCTTTTCCACGAATTCAAGTCTGCGGTCAAAAGCATATGAAATTTTGTTTCGTGGGGTCGCTTCGTTTACAAATTCATGTAGAACAATAAATCCGATGTGAATACCTACAAACGAAGTGACTGAAATACATATTCCAAACAATAATCCTAATTTTGAAGATGATTTGCGAGGAAAGAACATATGTATAGGAAGAAATAGTGTGCAAACCCGCGGAGAGCGTTACTCTCCGCGGGTATAAATCATAGAAAATTATTCAACAATTATCGTACCTTTCATTGAGGCATCTGCATGGTTGTGGTAACTCCAGCTACCTATTTGAGTGAAGGTATATGTGTATGTACCCCCCTGCATGACAGCTTTAAGAGCATTGAAACTCGAAAGATTGGTATGTGCGGGATGAGGATCACTGGCTACCCAAAGTCCTCCGGTTGTCATATTTGAAAATGTGACAGATTCACCTTTTTTTATACGTAATACCTGCGGCGAAAATCCGGATTTTGTATATGCGACTACGTTGTCTTCAGCCTGAAAAGCTTCTGTATCCGAAGGACTCTTACCGTTACCTGGTGTTCCGTACTTCGCACGGGCTTCGCTTACTATCTTTGCTACTTCTGCCCTATTAATTCTCTCCGTGGGTCTAAACGTACCGGTAGCTTTACCACTTGTATCCGTATCTCCGGAGACGACGCCATCTCTACTGAGCGCTTCGATGGAGAACGCATGATTCGTACCAAACGTAACATCATCGTAGCGATTGCCTACGGGTGTTTCGGTATCGACATCGAACGCAGACGTAAATATGGCAGATACTTGTGCCCTTGTTGCCGGTGTATCCAGCCGTGTTCGTTCGTCTATAACAGCAAACCCTTCTGCCTTCGCAACAGAAACATACGAAGACGCCCAATGATCAACACCACTGGAGATTTGAGCACCGTAGAGTTCATTGTCGTATCCTGCCCCTTCCACTGCTATTTTCAGAGCTTCTGCAATTGTAATGTTATTACTTGGACCAAATAATCCTGTCAGCTTTCCTTCCTTATTCTTGTACCCGCTCACAATGCCTGCTTCCGCGGCACTGCGCACGTAAGTAGAAAACCAAGCGGATTGAGAAACATCTGAGAATACAACTGCCTGACCGTCGATCATGACCTGAATGCCTAACGCAGATGCCGTAATAGGGATAAAGAGAGCAAGTGCCGATGTTGTAATGGTCTTCATGTTCACAATAAAGATGAGTAAAAATATAAAACTAGTTCAAAAAATTAGGTACTGTACTGCCTTGTATATCTGTTTGTATATTCGATTCTACTTGTGAATTTATATCGTTCTGTATCCCTGTATTCGTCTCTGTATTGCCGTCTACAGTGGTCTTGGTACGAACAGTACTTGAGAAGTCCACTTCTAAAGTACCCTGCGTACCGGAAGTCTGTTTTTGACCTTGAAATTCCTGTTTTGATTCAGAAGATGTCTCGGTATCTTGCTGTGTCTTCGTCTCAGAAATCACACCGGAATCGTTCTTCTGAGTATTGTCGCCTGTTTCCAGATTCATATTCAGTCCCCCCACATTCTTTATGTCCACAAGAGGAAGACCAGTATCGATATCCACCTTAATAGAGGTATCACTGTTCTTATCTGAATCATCATCATTATCTTCCATGGTGTGGTCTTGTGATACTTCAGCTTCTGCTTGTACTTCTGAGTCAGCTTGCACCTGCATATTGCGCGCTTGGCGCTCAATAGATTTTGCAGTACTGATACCCTTGGAAACTACGGGGCGTACATCTGTTTCGGCAGTAGCTTGCACACTAGCTTCTAGCCGCTGAGAGATACTCTGTGAGGTTGTCTCAATAGCAATAGCAAGTTTCGTACGTGTTGTAGCAGAAGCAGAATCTGCAATTTTTTCCAAAATATTTACCGCTTCTTGCAATGCATAGCTGCAATCTTCCACCAAAAGTTCGATATGCGCACGAAGGGTTGCATTTGCTCCTATGCTTTGAGCATAGGCAACTTCAATGAGTAAAGGACTGAATGCAAAGGGTGCAGATGCTTCACCGCCAAGAAGAACATCTATTTCCAAAGCACGCTCCTCTGCCAAAGAAAGATATTTGTGAGCAACCGCTGCATTGCCGCTTAGTCCGGCAAATGCTAATTCTATCTTTTCAAACCCCCTATCTATGGAATATAAAACGGAATTTTCAGGTGTTGCACTGTCTGCTACCGCAGATGTACCGACAGCAAGAACACATGCCACAGTCAGAGAGCCTATGGATTTAAGAAGCATCGGATTCATAGTAGAGGTGGGAAAGAAAATAGAAGCCAGTGACTTCACTGTGTCACGTAGGCTTATACGTATTCCCGACGTATCGGTTACATAATTTTTTGAAGATATTTCATTTAAGCGTTTCAAGGTGGAATCTTGCCACTCTTTGGACGGCTTACTTTTTTGGGATTTAAGGGCCTGTGTAATGTCGTTATCGTTAATCATAGTAAGAGATGGAAAGCCATAAGCTGATACGCCTACGGCATGAAACGGTTACATCTTTCTTTTAGTTTTTTTGTGGCTCTATGAAGCGCAACTTTCGTTGCCGAATAGTTCATATTCATCACCTCTGCTATCTCTTCTACTGAAAGCTCCTGAGCGTAGCGCAAAAGAAGAACATCTTGATCTTTTTGGCTGAGGAACTGCATTTGATCCATTATTTGAGAATGCAGAAGTTTTATTGCCGTGTCAGACTTAATATCTTTCGCATCCGAAAAATCTTCTCTCAACTCCTCCGTTCTTCTGTTTTTTTGCCTGCGAAAGTAATCATAGACAGCGTTGAGTGCTATGCCATAAATCCAATTTTTCAACGAACCCTTTTCGGAGTTAAACTGAGTTCTTTTTTCCCATGCCTTTACAAACACTTCTTGTGCGATATCTTCCGCTACTACTTGCGAACGCACACGACCCATAATATAACCGTAGATATCTTCGTTAAGAGCATAAAAAACTGCTTCAAGATCCTCCGAAGAATTAATTTGGTTAGGAATCATGCATACTTCAGTATACAGATAAATTGAAACATAATGGAAAGAAGGGGGAGTATTTGGCTACGGAGCAAAAATGCTTATTCTATTTGTATTAGAGATAGTATGAAGCAGTTACTTTCGCACACTTCCCTTCTATACTTCGTATATGAAGAAGATGATTGTTTTGGGCTGTGTGCTCTTACTCACGGCATGTGCCGAGCCGTGGCCAAACCCCTTCGTAGCACCTCAAACGGAAACAGATTCCGTACCTGTGCCACAGAGCAGGAATGTGCCAAGCAAAAGGGAAATGGAAACAGTACCGTCGCAGTTATCCATAGCACATTTTTCCGGTATGCAACTCGTGGGAACAGGGCTCACTCTCGAAACTGTTCTTGCAGAAAACTCCGCATACACTCGCCACCAAATTTCCTACCGAAGCAACGGGCTTCGGATAAGCGGCATACTGAACATTCCTAAGGGCGAAGGGCCTTTTCCGTTGATTATTCTGAATCACGGTTTTATAGCACCGTCTGTCTACACAGTCGGCCGAGGCCTGAAACGGGAGCAGGACTACCTTGCTCGTCATGGCTTTGCCGTACTGCACACAGATTACCGCGGACACGGAGAATCTGACCCGAGTCCGGATACGCGGATGGTGTACGATGCGGGACTGGAATACAGCATGGACAGTGCGAATGCCATCAACGCCGTGCGTCAGGCCCGACTGCCGAATGTAGACTCCTCCCGTGTAGGCATGCTTGGTCATTCGCTCGGTGGCGGAGTGACTCTGAATATCGCCACGGCACATCCCGAAATGGTAGATGCAGTCGTTCTGTACGCTCCTGTGCACAGCGATGCGTGGGAAAACTTCATGCGTTGGCGCTCTATGCGTGAAGAGGGAGATAACACGCGAGCACTCCTCGGTACGAGGGAGCAAAGTCCCGCAGTCTGGAATGCCCTCTCCTCATTGAGCGCCCTGAATGTGATAGATGACCCCATTCTGTTGTTTCATGGCACAAAGGATAGCGATGTCCCGGTAGAGTGGTCGGAATTTTTGCATCGAGAACTTACGAGCCTGAACAAAGACGTGAACTACGTCGTGTATGAAGGAGAAAAACATGAGTTCATTCCAAAGTGGGAAGATTTTATGCAAAGAACCGTATCGTTTTTTGCATCAAACCTTAGGGAGAAATCCGTGACGGTGCCTGTCTACGATATGAGTCGCATCACCAAAAAGCCGTTCGGTATTTTCATAGATCCCGATACATCACCCATACAACCGGAAGTATTCCGTGGCTACCATACAGGAACGGATTTTGAGGTTTTTGCGGAGGAAGATGAAACGAACATAACCGTCTCTGCTCTCTGTAAAGGCAGAGTGGAATTACGGGATACCATACGAGGCTACGGCGGAGTGTTGGTGCAATCGTGCGAAACAAATGCCGGGTCTTTCACTGTTCTGTACGGTCATTTAAATATGGATACCATACACTACGTACGAGGAGATATGCTGCGACGCGGAGACATAATTGGAAGTTTAGGAAAAGGTTTCAGCCCTCAAACAAGCGGCGAAAGGCCTCATTTGCATCTTGCTGTTCACAAGGGAACTGCAACGGACTTACGAGGATACGTACAGACCGAAGAGGAACTCCGCAACTGGGAAGACCCTGTGATCTTATTTGATATGCAATTATGAAGACACGGGAGATACAAGGTGAAATACTGAATGTATGACTCAGAAATACGGTGCGTTCATTGAAAATATGCAATGGTACGGCGAGCCTGAAATTTCATGGACAGAGTGGCTGCAAAAAGCGTGTGTCTCCGACGGAGCTCTTACCGAACTCGGAGAGTTTCTTCGGTCCAAACTTTTGGGAGGCACACTCATAGATGTTCCCTGTGGCCTTGCAAAGCCGGAAACTGCAGATCTCTCTGTTGTCGATATCGCCACACTGCTTGGTGTCTGCACCTATGTGGAAGCAGATAACGATGCCGATGTTTTGGGGACACGATTACACAATCCCGTCCGCACCACTGATGGTGGCATGACGATACATACGCATCTGACCGATATATTGGCATTCATGGCACAACTGGAAGAACACAGCGGACAATACGTGAGGGGTATCTATATTTCGGGGCTGCAACCGCTCAAAGAGTTTTGCGAAGATCCTTCCAATGTATCGGATGTCGTAATCCCCTACCTCGAAGCGCTCTACAACGAGCTGGATCGCTGCAGCAAAAACGGAGATCTGGTGATTTTAAACGATGCAAACACACTTGTTTTGAGTGTGGATGAAGCTGTGTTTCCCACTGCCCACCCCTCGGTCGCGCTGATGATGCGGGGGTTTACCTGCAAACGAACATGTCCGCATGGAAAGGTGCAGATATACGAGAAAACAGATGCATGTTAACCCACCACCTTTCCTCCGCTCTTCACGGTAAGAGCCAACTGTCCGCACGCTGCCGCTATATCTTGCCCCATGGTTTTGCGCTCGGTCACATTTATTCCCGCATTGAGCAATACTGTTTTAAAGTCTTCGATTCCCTGGCGAGAGCTGGCGGTAAACGCCTTTCCGCTTACGGGGTTTAACGGAATCACGTTCACTTTTACCGCACTGGTCTTGCGAACGAATTGCACCAGCCTTTTTGCTTCTTCCGCATTGTCGTTCACTCCTGAAATCAGCGTGTATTCAAACGTGACATGGTGCCTGCGATTGCCATGCACTTCCTGATAATCATGTGTCCACTTGGCAAGACGGGTGTGAAAATGCGGCGCAGTGGTAGGTACTATTTTGCGCCTGCTTTCTTCTTCCGGACTGTGCAATGAGATTGCTATGCGTACGGGTGGCCACAAAGGGTCTTTTAAAATTTCTTCGAGTACGGGCAGCACTCCTACAGTGGAAACTGTAATGCGCGTAGGTCCGAGATCCGTATTTTGAAGCCACGTATGAATGGCCGCTTTCACGTTTTCCAGATTCACCAACGGTTCTCCCATACCCATGAATACGACATTACTTATGCGTTGAGGAAGTTCCGGCCGCTCTGTGAGAAACGCTCTCCAGAAACGATACTGGTCTGCGATTTCATCGGAAGATAAATTGCGTTTCAGCCCCATGGTGCCCGTGGCACAGAACGTGCAGCCCATGGCACAACCGATTTGAGAAGAGACACAAATAGTCCATTGGTTCCTCATGTTTGCCATAAGTACACTCTCATACAATTGACCGTCGTATCCTTCCAGTACCACCTTGTGCGTGTCTCCCCTGTTACTCGAAAGCGTGGTGACCGCCTTGCAGCTGATCCACGGAATTTCTCGCTCAAGCACTGTTCGCATATCTTTGGAAAGCGTAGTCACACTCTCCCAGCCGGTCATAGACGACGTGAAGTATGCCTTCTCTATTTGGCGCAAGCGAAACGCAGGCTCTTTGGGGAAGAGCTCTAAAAAACGGTCATGACGGTTACGAGGAGCGACGGTCATGGAAGCATTGTACAAGGCTTTTTCCGTAAAGAAGTATCAATACTCACCCATCTGCAAAAAAAGTACGGTCACGCAATTATATATACATGTAGAAATTTCTATTTGAACAGACAGTTGATATTGACACTTATAAGCCATAATAATATGGTACCCCTACCCACTACCACTATATGCTATGTTACCTGACCAAAAAGAAAAGGCACTTGCAGCGCTGAAGCGTCTGGATGGTCTGAGTAAAAAAGTGCACAGAATGCTGGATGAAGATGAGCATTGTCCGGAAATACTTCGGAATGTCTTGGCAATGAAAGGTCATCTCGATCATGTACAAGCACGAATTCTAGAGAGCCATATGAAAACATGTGCTCCCAAGAAACTTGCATCCGAAAAGGATCAAGATACTTTCGTACACGAACTGCTGAAAGTAATCGGTCTTTCCACTCGCTGATTTCCCACTTTTACCATATCCGCTTATGTTCTGCTGCCTCCGCCATAATCGATTTTTTATCATCATTCTCGCAGTTATTACCGGAATAATCGGAGCAGGATTCTTGTATAAATGGGATTTCGTAACACAAAACTGGCCGTTTTTTCTTCTTCTTCTTTGTCCGCTCATGCATACATTCGGAGGCCACAGCCACGGTGTCAAATCCGACTCTTCCCACGCTGACAGTCACAACGGAAAAAACTGCCATTAATTCTCCCCCTTTTAATCATGTCCACCTTTTCTGTCGTTCAATGGGCCAAGGGTCTTGCTCTTTTTTCCGGAGTCTTTTTCATTATTTGTTTTTTCTGGAGCTTCGCACTGAGAGATCCCGTTCTCTACGAATTGCATATGAATGTATTGCGTATGACTTTCCCCGGTTTTTCCGGCATCAATGCAACCAGCTTTGTTGTCGGGATAATAGAAAGTATTTTTTTAGGCCTCGTGGTCGGCTGGGTCATATCTTCCAGTTTGAATATGTTTTCTACAGAGTGATTCCCTCCTTGTTATCATTCATGAAATTTCTCATATCACCGTGGTTTGTGGCTCTCAGTTTGTTCTCTCTCATTTCAATGATGGCAGTACTTTGGAGCACTGTCCGCGCCGGAAAATATAGCACTGCAGTACTACAGACACCTTTTGTGAAATCCCCTTCTGCGCCCGTCGCATGAATCCTCCAAGCTATGATTACGGCCTATGGTCACTGGTTATCATCAACTCGGTTCTTATTCTTGCATTTGCGCTGAGCCTTTTTAAGCCCAAGACCAAAACTGACTGGCATACATTCGGCGCTTTCTCCGCATTCATTGTAGCACTGTTTACCGAAATGTACGGCTTCCCACTGACCATATACTTCTTCTCAGGCTGGCTAACACGGCGATACCCGGGTATCGATCTGTATGCGCATGAAAACGGGCACTTGCTTGAAATATTCTTTGGTTCCGGGAGTAACCCCCATTTCGGAATCCTTCATATTATCAGCAACATTCTTATTGTCGCAGGATTTGTAATGATCTCTTCAGCATGGAAAGAATTATATAACGCACAAAAAAAGGGAATGGTGGCATCCGGGGGGCTCTACAAATATGTGCGCCACCCGCAATATGACGGATTCGTTCTGATAATGCTTGGCTTCCTGTTCCAATGGCCGACAATCATTACGCTCGCAATGTTCCCCGTTCTTCTGATTGTGTATTACCGGCTGGCCTTCGTTGAAGAGAAAGATTGTATGAGAAAACTTGGACAAGAGTATGAAAAATATCGCAAAAAAGTACCAAGGAGATTTATTCCTCGTTTTTTGCCTTCATCATCATGAAGAATCCCCCTTCACACTCGGGCCATATGCCGGCATCTACAGATGCACGAGCATTGGCAATTACAGGCTGGCTGACAGGAATCTACTTCCTCATAGAACTTGGCATCGGCTTGTGGACAGGATCTATTTCTGTCATTTCAGATGCTTTCCATACGTTCTCGGCGGTTGGCGGAGTGCTTATCGCTCTGGTAGCAGGGCGTTTTGCGCAGCGTAAGGCTACTGACTTTCAGACCTTTGGCCTGATTCGAGCAGAGATAGTCGGCGCACTCTTCAACGGACTTTTTCTTGCTGCCATGGCATTTCTCGTACTCTGGATGGGAGCCATGCGCCTTATGCAACCAATTGAACTGCCGACAGGACCTATGCTTGCAGCGGCACTCGGTGGCCTGATTACAGAATGTATTTCCATGTGGCTTTTACTGAAAGGGCAAAAGGATAATCTGAATATGAAGGGAGCGTTCTGGCACGTTCTTCAAACATTTGTCGGCAGCATTATTATCATCATTTCCGCACTTGTTATTCGTTTCACAGGATTTCTTGTCGTAGATCCTCTGCTTGGTATGGCATTCGGCTTGGTACTGTTTTGGGCATCGTGGGGAATCATTCGCGATAGTCTGAATATTCTCCTGCAAAGAACTCCAAAAGACCTGGATATTCACACGATACTGGATGCAATACATGCCATTCCCGGCATTCGTGATGTCCATCATATCCATGCATGGAGTCTGACTTCGAGTAAGAATGTTTTTTCGGCACATCTTGTCGTGGAAGACTCTGCGAAAGCAGATGGCATTCGCTGTGAAGTACACGATATGCTTAAGGAGCGTTTTGGCATGTACTTCTCAACTCTTCAGACAGAAACAGATTGTACGGACGCAGCAGAAGCATCTGAAATTGATTTGAAACAACATTCATCTTTCCACCCTCATTCATGAATACCGTCACACTACAAGTCCATGGCATGGGCTCAGACCACTGCGCGGGGGTCGTAAAGCGCGTTGTACAATCGTTTGCATCCGTAGAGAGCGTGGAAACAAGTTTTGCAAACCAGGAAGCAATCATTGTTTTTAAAGAGAATGACTCCGAATTAAGCGCAATAGTGAAAGCCATTAAAAATGCGGGCTACGATCCGCAACCGCCTCGGCAAAAAACAGAAGGAGGACCGATATTGCTCCGCGTGAAAGGCATGGGCTCAGACCACTGCGCAGGGGTCGTAAAGCGCGTTGTACAATCGTTTGCATCCGTAGAGAGCGTGGAAACAAGTTTTGCAAACCAGGAAGCAATCATTGTTTTTACGCACGGCAATACGGCAGAGCTTGACGCAATTGTAAAAGCAATAAAAAACGCCGGATATGAACCGTCTTTCATTTCAAAAGAACCAGATACGGATGATGACACAATACAAGCCCTACATTCCCTCTTGGTGCTGAAGCGCAAAGTAGTGGTCAGCACTGTTCTTTCTGCATGTATTCTCATAGTTGTGCACTGGAATAAACTTGGCATATTTGAAATCAGTCGTCATTTGTCATTTATCTTGCAGCTGTTGCTCACTGTTCCGGTTCTTTTTTGGGCAGGCGGACGCATATATAAGGGTGCATGGTCTAAGGCTCTGCGAAAGACTATGGATATGGATACGCTCATAGCTTTGGGTACTGGAGCAGCGCTACTCTATTCGCTCGTGGCAACTTTTATACCGAACTTGTTAGCCGGGAGTGGTATAGAGGTCGATGTTTATTACGACACCGCAGCAATTATCATCACGCTTATTCTTCTGGGTAAATACCTGGAAGACAAAGCCAGAAAAGGAACATCGGAAGCTATTTCCAAGCTCTTGGGACTGCAGGCAAAGACTGCATGCGTTATCAGAAAAGGAGAGGAAACGACTATTCCGATTGCAAGCGTGCAGGTCGGCGATATTGTACTTGTTCGTCCCGGCGAAAAAATTCCCGTCGATGGTATCCTAATCGAAGGCTCATCTTCTGTGAATGAGTCTATGATCACCGGTGAAAGTATTCCTGTATCAAAACACAGCGGAGACACGGTAATCGGAGCAACTATAAATGAAACAGGAAGTTTCAAAATGAAGGCAACAAATGTGGGATCTCACACTATGCTCGCCCACATCATAGACACCGTTAAAAAGGCGCAGGCAAGTAAAGCCCCCATTCAGCGTATGGCGGACCGAGTATCGGGAATATTTGTTCCCATTGTTATTCTTATAGCAGTTGTGACATTTGGCATATGGGTGGCATTCGGAGGAGCTTTTACAACCGCACTCGTAGCTGCGGTTTCCGTTCTTATTATCGCATGCCCGTGTGCGCTGGGAATTGCGACACCGACTGCAGTGATGGTAGGAACAGGTAAAGGTGCGGAAAATGGCATTCTCATTAAAGACGCTTCGGCACTGGAGAATGCTCATAAAGTGACCGCCGTAGTGTTCGACAAAACCGGAACACTAACGGAGGGCAAGCCACGTATTACCGACATTATGATGGCAGAGGGTGCAACGGAAGCAGATGTACTGCCATCGGTGTTGGCCATAGAAAAACTATCGGAGCATCCGCTCGCCCGGGCAATCGTACAATATTGTAAAAAGAAGAAGTTGCAAGAGCGAGATGTGGTCGATTTTCAGGCTCACAGAGGAGAGGGAGTGTCAGCTATTGTAAACGGCATACCTGTTCTCGTTGGTACGTCACATTTTCTTGAGAAGAAGGGGGTGTTGCATAGTGCCGAACTGGATGAAAAAGCAAAAGGATTGGAACGAAACGGAAAGACCGTAGTATTTGTGGCAACCGGTGGAAAAACCGATGCCATTATTGCCATAGCAGATACGCTGAAAGAAAGTGCCATCGAAACGGTAAGGAGGTTAAAGAATCTTGGTATAGAACCAATTATGATTACCGGTGATAACGAGGGCACCGCCAAAGCAATTGCCGAGCAAGCAGGTATAGAGCGATTTTTTGCTCGTGTCCTACCCGAAGAAAAGGCGGAGAAAATAAAAGAACTGCAAAATGAAGGTAAAATAGTGGCTATGGCTGGAGATGGAATAAATGATGCTCCCGCTCTGGTACAAGCAAATATTGGCATTGCTATGGGATCGGGAACAGATATCGCCATGGAGTCCGCCGGTATGACTCTCCTCAAGGGGGATATAGGTAAAATTCTTCAGGCACTCAAACTCTCGAAAGATACCATGCGCACCATAAAGCAAAATCTCTTCTGGGCATTTGCATACAATGTCATTGGAATTCCCGTCGCAGCAGGTGTGCTGTATCCGTTTACGGGAGCTCTTCTCTCACCGATAGTAGCATCTGCAGCCATGAGCTTTTCATCCATATCCGTGGTGTTAAACTCGCTTCGCCTTAAAAAGATCAACTTGTAAAGTATTGAAAACAGGAGTAAATTTTCCACGCATTATGAGATTTTCACTCTCCGTCCTCACTGCCTTCACACTGTATGCGCTTCTGGGCATCTGCCCCATGCAAATGACGATGATGCCTTCTTCATCCGAAGAAGAAATGGCAATGATGATGCACGGCGCACCGATGGAAAAAGGAAATGCGGATGATCTCGCGATTGCAAAAAAGGGAACATGCAGTACGTGTATGCAGGCATTTGAGAACCTTGCGGCAAAAAAATCCGAGACGGGAGCTGCGTATTCCACTCCCCTTCTTACTCTTGCTCCCGTATTGCAAGCACCGAAATTTGAAGATAATTTTGGCAATAGAATCTTGCTGACTTCGAGTGCAAGAGCGGGACCATCTTCTTTGGCGTCTTTAATTGTAGAAAGTGTTGTTCTGAGAACGTAAACATCATTTTGATTGCAAATAACAGGCACATCTGTGCCATTTTGCTTTATTTCTTATATTTTTCTCCATTTTATCATGAAAAAGTTTCTTTCATCCATCTTTGTTCTCTCATTCGTACTCCTATCTGGCTGTGCATCGGAGAAACCTCTTACCGAAGCAGAGCAAGCAGAAACATACGGCATCACCGTAGAACAATTCCGCGAAGAAAAGAAAGCTGCGGCACGTATGAACATGAACATAGAAGCACACATGAAAATGCTTGAAGACGAAAACGGAATGTAAACGATGAATCACAACTACTTTCTCTCCTACTTATGAATAGAATAATTCCACTGATCACACGAGTACTTATACCACTCTCACGGAGACGCAGACTCGCCTACGGATCCGCCGGAATACTCCTGGTTATTGCCCTTTCAGCGACTGTGTACGCTACCGGTCTCCATAAGCCTCCTGCATTGGTGCAAACAGGAATGCAAGAATCTGCTGCGAAAGAAGATGAAAATAATGCGCCTACGACTGTGCAGCCCATTCTGATAAGTGCATCTTCTTCCATTGTGCTTTTAGGTACTGTTCTCTCTCATGAGACAGCCAATATATACTCTCGAAGAGACGGAGTGATCGAGGACATATACGTAGATATCGGAGATACGGTAAAGAAGAATCAAGTAGTTGCTCTCTTACTTTCCAAGGGAGTGGAAGGACAAAGCGCAGCAATGATAGCCGAGAAACAGGCGCGCAAATCTCAAGCAGAGTCCGATCTCATATCGGCAGATAACGTAGCGCAAGAAACAATCATTAATACACAACAAAAGATTCAGGAAAAAGAAACGGAACTCATGGTCGCCAAAAGAGAACAGGATGCGCTATTGCAAAGGTTTGAAGAAGCGGAGGCAAATACTGCTCAAATGCGTGAGCAAGCGTTTTCCGCTTCACAAAACGTACTGCAACTCCTTGAGTGGATACTCCTGGGAAGCAATACCCGTACGGGGGCAGACATTCAGGAAGAAGATCTCCTCCGTAATCTTGGCATTCAGGACGGAAGTAACTCATCGAGATACGATGCATCATTTGCCTTTAATGACCTTCATAAGGCAGATCAGGAATACAGAAATGCTTCTGTTGCACAAAAATCAGCAGTGATAGATCGTCTTCTTTTCGCCGGATTGGATGCCCTGAATTCCACTGCCGTGTTGCTTCAATATACTCCGTCCAAACCTTCGGCAAATGGCTATGACAGCATTTCATACCAACAGCTTACTGAACGCCTCAATAAAATAGTCGCAGCGCAAGACTCTCTCTACAAAGCGAAAGAGAAGCTGGAAGATGCACAAAATATCTTTCAGACACTGGCTGCATCCGAACCGGAGCTCTTCCGTGCGTACAGGAGCGGAAATATCGCCGGAAAAAAGAGTAACAAGGTACGTATGCTCGAAGAGAACATTCGTACCGCCCACAATGTTCTCGGTCTTACGGAAGCAAATCAGGAACAAATTATAGAGCGGCAACGAACTATGGTGGAAATTGCCAATGCGGCGCTTCAGTCCGAATATGCAAGTAGCGGACACCGTGAAATTCGCTCTCCTTTTTCGGGAACGGTATCGAAGCGCTTTGTGAATGTGGGCCAAATAGTCATGCCATCCATGTCGGCATTCGAACTGACCGACGTACCGACCAGTCTTGCGAAAAAAGCGAAATCAGAATTGCAATTCGGACTGCCGGAATACCTTCAGTCCGCAGTGGATGTGGGTGATACGGTTACATTCTTTCTGCAAACGGATGACATGCGTCAGCACAGTGCTATCGTTACACGAAAAAGTCCTCAGGTGGATATGCAAACTCATACGGTTACCGTGCAAGCGAAAATTCCCGATGACCTGCAACTTCCGCACCAATCAAGCGTACGCATTCGGATTACCGATGAAAAAAGACCCGTATATAGAGTCCCCTCCTCTGCCGTGAAACGTGAAGCGGAGAGAAACTACGTCTGGATTCTCGATCCGCAGACGCAAAACCCCACACAAAGCCCGGTATCCGTTATTGCGGAAGATGGTGAATTTGCCGAAGTGACCGGAACGATCACAGCCGAAAGCGTTGTGATACTCGATCCGCCGGATCTCTTTTCGAAAGAGCATCCTGGTGATTCCAATCCAATGCTATGATCAACGCACTCATCATCAAAGCGCTTGAGAATCGTTTCCTCACTCTCCTCGTTTTCGGTGTCATCGCCGTCATAGGAGTGGTCGCCACGTTGCAAACACCGGTGGATGCCATTCCCGATCTTTCGGAAAATCAGGTCGTCGTTATGACCGAATGGACCGGACAGAGTCCAAAAAACATCGAAGATCAAATTACCTATCCCATCACCGTCAATATGCAGGGGCTTGCGGGTGTCCGCGATATCCGCGCCATCTCCATGCTCGGCGTCTCGATGGTGACAGTGATCTTCAACGACGATATCGGCATCTACTTCGCCCGTGACCGCGTCTCGCAGCGGCTGAATCTCGTGCAAGCACAGCTCCCCGAAGGGGTGATCCCTATTCTCGGACCCGATGCAACGGGCGTGGGACACATCTACATGTACACGCTCGAAAGTGCCACACATACGCTCACGGAGTTGCGCTCACTACAGGACTTCAATGTGCGCTACGCATTGCAGAGTGTCCCCGGAGTCGCGGAAGTCGCATCCGTCGGAGGCTACAAGAAAATCTATCAGGTCATCCTAGATCCCCAGAAATTGCAGCAGTTCCGCGTCACGATCAGGCAGGTGATGGATGCAGTCAGAATGGCGAACAACAATGTCTCGGGGAAAGTTATAGACACGGGAGGAAGAGAAGTGGCAATTCAAGGCATCGGATTTTTTGAAAATCCTGATGACATTGCACATACCGTCATCGGCATGAAAGCGGACGGCATGCCACTCACGATAACAGATGTCGGTGAAGTGCGCGTATCGGGTCTTTTCCGCAGAGCGATCTTAGCCAATCACGAAGAAGAGAAGGTTGGCGGAGTGGTCGTGATGCGCTACGGGGAAAACCCGCTTGCTGTCATTGATGCCGTGAAGGAGCGGCTTTCGTCTATCGAGAAAAGTCTGCCGGAAGGCGTGCGTATTGTTCCCTTTTACGACAGGACCAATCTCATCCTCTCGGCAGTCCGTACACTCAGAGATGTGCTCACGCAGGAACTCATCATTACGACCGTCATTCTCGGGCTCTTCCTCTGGCATTTCGGTTCAACGCTCATTGTAGCCGCAGCCCTCATTATGGGTGTGCTCATGACATTCATTTTCATGAGACTCTTTGGCATACCGAGCAACATTATGAGCCTCGGTGGTATTGCCATTGCAATAGGAACTATGGTGGATGCAGCCATTGTCATCTCCGAGAATGCCTACCGAAAGCTCTTGGAGCAACCGCCGAAGAATACGTTGGAAAGGATTCAAAGAATTAAAGAAGCCACTCTGGAAGTCGGCAAACCCATCGTCTTTGCCATCTTCATCATCATTCTTTCTTTCACACCTATCTTCACGCTCACGGGACAAGAAGGAAAACTCTTCGCGCCGCTTGCATATACGAATCTCTTTGCGATGTTCGGAGCGCTTATTGCATCACTGTTCCTTGTGCCGACATTGGCTGTGTACTTCCTTCGTGGAAAACTGAAACGAGATGATGAAATCCCCGTGGTGCGTTTTCTGCAACGAAAATACGAACCGTTGCTACTCAAAGCTCTTTTGCATCGCCGCGTCACACTTGCGACTGCCGGAGTGCTTGCAGTGCTTGGTATTGGAGCGATGACGCAGATCGGTTCGGAGTTCATGCCTCCGCTGAATGAAGGAACGCTCTGGTACATGCCGATCACGCTTCCCGATGTATCCGAAGAACGGGCGCAGGAGCTTCTGATCGCAACAAACAGCATCATTGCTAAGTTCCCTGAAGTCGAAAAAGTTGTGGGGAAGGCGGGGCGTGCGGATACCGCGACCGACCCCGCGCCACTTGCGATGTTCGAGACATTCATAACCCTTAAACCAAAGAACCAATGGAGAAAAGGAATGACAAAAGAAAAACTCATTGTGGAAATGAACCGCGCTATCAAATTCGATAACGTCTGGAACAGCTTTACACAGCCCATCATCGGTCGCATCGACATGCTCTCGACAGGTATTCGCACACAGCTCGGCATTAATATATTCGGAGATGATCCTGTAAAGCTGGAAACGCTTGCAATTGAAATCGAAGGACTGCTCAATCAGGTGCCGGGTGCAGCGGACACGGTTGCCATTCGCACGACGGGACTACGGTACCTCGATATTGAACTGCGGGATGATCTGCTTGCACAGCATGGCGTGATGAAGATGGACGCCCTTCAAACGATTGCTGCCGGGGTAGGTGGCGCGATGGTCACACGTACGATTGAAGGACGGGAACAGTACGGCGTGCAAGTGCGGCTCAAACAGGCGTTCCGACAGGACATCGAAGATATCAAATCTCTGCCTGTAACGGGTATGAACGGTGCTCAGGTTCTTCTTGGAAGTGTCGCGGACATCAAGCTCGTGAATGGACCCGCAATGATCGCCAGTGAAAATGGGCAAATGAAAGCCGTCGTGCAATCCAATGTGCGCGGAACCGATATGGCTTCTTTTGTGAAAAACGCCG